>Ga0335072_10000806_pt1 | contig 55484 bp, 45 predicted proteins | sample Lox_Sample_21_FD_206725 | JGI IMG/M metagenome (GOLD analysis project Ga0335072, IMG submission 206725) | Soil microbial communities from Loxahatchee National Wildlife Refuge, Florida, United States - Lox_Sample_2.1 | ecosystem: Environmental > Terrestrial > Soil > Wetlands | place: USA...
CGTTGTGTTTACAGTCCCAGCCGGTGCGAACGCGAGATCATCATTACGAGACTAAGTGCCTTACGCCGGGTTGCTTGGCAGCAAGACGTTGCGCGAGGTGGCCAGCGGGACCAGGCGGGCGCCACCCTGGCAGAGGACGTGGGCCAGGGCGCGCATGGCGGTGGTCTTGCCCGATCCGGCCGGGCCGATCCCGGCTAGCAGCAGCCGGGAGTCGCAGGCGAAGGCGGTGACCAGGTGCCGCTGCCCGGCGTCGAGGGCGGTGTGGCTGGTGGCCTCGAAGCCGTCGAGCGCGGCGGCACGGGCTCGTTCTGCCAGGGGGTGGATGTCGGGTTCGGGGGCCGATTGTGGCGGGGGCGGGGTGGCGGGGATAGCGGCTTTGATGTTGGTGAGGGTGACGGGGCCGAGGCTGGTGGTGAGCTGGGTGCGCCAGGCGGTGCGCTTTTCGGTGAGGGTGGTGGGTGGCTTCTTGCCCTGGCGAGTGTCGAGGTTGGCCTGGCGGGCCAGGTGGTGGCGGGCGGCGGGACCGGGGTCGTGGCCGTGCTCCTGGCGGTAGGCGTTGGCGAGGTGGGCGTAGCGGGCCTCGATGGCGGCGCGGCATCCGCGACCTGCTCGGCGGTCCGGTCATATCCGGCTTCCTCGGCCCGCGCCTTGACCATCCGGTAGACACCAGACCCGGTCAGCGGCCCGCGCGTCCCCAGCCACAGGGCGCGGGACAGGTCGGCCTTGGCATGGCCACGCCGGGCGCGCAGGTACGCCACGATCGCCCTGGCCGTATCCGGCGTCAGCGGTACGATGCGGCCCTCGTCCTCGGCCCGCGCGCCCTTCAGCGGGACGACCCGGACGTACGGGGTCGCGATCAGGTTGGCCGGCAGGTCGGCCAGCCGCATCTGGACCAGCTCGGCCCGGCGCACGCCCTCGGTCAGCATCCGGATAATCGCGTGGTCGCGAGCGTCGCGGAAGTCGCGCGACTTACCGCCACCGGTGACCTGGAGCAGGTCGCGAATGAAGTCGCCCGACAGCGTTGAAGGCCGACCTTGCATCGGAGCGAACCGCACCAGGGCCGAGGTATAAGGGTGCGGGTGCCCGTAGGCCCCCTCCAGCCAGGTGAACAGGTGCCGCAGGTTCCGCTGCTTGGTGTTCGTCCCGCCCTGGCTGTGGGCCGCGTGGTACGCGCGGAAGAACCGGTTCAGCACCGCCGTGTCGCAGCCGGTGAAGTCGACCTCCAGGCCGACCTCCTCCAGCCACGCGTTGAGCGCGAGCGCGGCCCTGCGGTAAGCCAGGATCGTCTCCTCCTGGAACGGGCGCCGCTGCTTGTTGGTCTGGGTACCGAGCCACTGGCAGAACTCGCTGATCATCATCTGCCGCATCTCGCGCGGCGTGTAAGCGGTCCGCGGTGGCGGCACCGCCAAAGGTGCGGCGGCCGGGCAGACCGAGGGCACCGGGGAACCGGCGACCCGAAGGGGGTTCTTGCGGACACCAGTCGACTGCTTGCGAGCGGGCATGGCTGCTCCTCCGTCCTGGGGGAGCTACGCACTCTTTCAAGCCACGAGGCTAAGTGCGTAGCGCCGAGATGCTTGGCCGCAGAACGGAGGCCAGAGGAGAAAGGACCCAAGAAGAAGCAGGTCAGGCACTATGTGTGTGCCCCCAGAAGGATTCGAACGCATCCACCTGGCTCCGGAGGCCCGGTGCGTACCGGATGTACGGATCAGCCGGCTTTCGGGGCGACTAGCGCAGGGTGGCCTCCGCGATAGCAGCCAGTTCAGGTGGCGGAGAACCGGCTCCGGTCAGGATTCCAAATCTCGATCTGGAAGCGGGCGAAGCCACGCCGCAGTCTACGACCGCCACATGCTCATGCCACGTGAGCTCGACGTCAGACAGGCCGTCTGGGTCGGCAACAACCCTTTTCTCAGCGCTAGGGCACCAGCAGTTGCTCGGCTGAGCACCACCAGCTGGTGCGGCCGCCGACTGGGGCGGTGCTCATGGGCGCGGAGTCACGCGGGCAGGTGGCGCCGCGGCGACGATGCGGAATGATCGTCAGATTGTGCACGCCACCCTCGCGGAGGGCGGTCCCGATCGCGTCGTGGGTGGCCTTGATCAGCTCGCTTCGCTCGGGGACGGACAGGCTGCCGACCGCTCGGGCGGGATGAATCCGGGCGGACCACAGGATCTCATCGGCAAGCAGGTTGCCGATGCCGGCGATCCGCCCCTGGTCCATGATCCGTGCCTTGACCGGTACCACGCTGCCTGTTCCCAGTGCGGCCTGGAACTGCGTGGCCGTGATCAGCTGGGCGTCGGGTCCCAGTCGCTCGACCTTCGGGTTGAGCCCGATGCGGCCCAGGCGGCGGGGGTCGACCAGCATCAGGCGGCCCCCGTCTTCGAAGGTCAGGCTGAAGCGGGACCAGCGGTAGTCGCCCTGCTGGCGACGGCCCTCCCAGTAGTCACCTCCGTCGATCTCGGCCCCGTCGGCGTCGGCGATCACGATCTTGCCCGACATGCCCAGGTGAATGCCCAGTGTGAGCTGCTCCGACGCGGGCCCGACCTGGCACCACATGCTCTTTCCCCGTCGCATCGCGCTGATGAGCTCGCCGCCGAGCAGCGCATGGCGAATCTCGCCAGGCACATGGGGACGGCATACGTAGGAGTCGGAGTCGTCAACGTCAACGATGCGCCGCCCGAGCCCGTTGCGCTCGATGACGGCCCGGGCTGACTCGACCTCTGGAAGTTCAGGCACTAAGGCAGGGTAGTACCGGTGAACGGCTGAGGTGTCCTCGCGGCCGGGACCCCGGTCCCGTGACCCCGACGACGGGTCCCTGCCCGCGAGCAGGGGCGGCGGCGATCGCATTAGCATAACGGCATGCCTCATCTGCTCCACTTGGACTCTTCGGCTGACCTGAATAACTCGCGCTCCAGGCAGCTGACCGCTAGCTTCGCTGCGGCCTGGCGAAGCCGCGGCCAGGAGTACACCGTGACCTACCGGGACCTGCACGCCAGCCCGCTGCCGCACCTGGCCGACGCCGCGCTGCACTGGCCGCAGCGGCTGCGCCCGGCGGGCTCCGCGGGCGCGGGAGGGACAGCCGGAGCTGACCAGGCGGGCTTCGCGGCGGGTGAGGTGCTGCAGGACCAGCTGATCGGTGAGCTGCTCGCCGCCGATGTCCTGCTTGTGGGCGCTCCGCTGTATAACTACTCGGTGCCCTCGGTGCTCAAGGCGTGGATCGACCACATCCACGTTCCCGGCCGGACGGCGCCATTCGATTCCCAGACGCAGCCCCTAGCGGGCCGCCCGGCCGTGGTCATCTCCAGCCGGGGCGCCGCCTATGACGCGGGCGGCCCGAGGGACGGCTGGGACCACGCGGTTCCCATGCTCCAGCTCATCCTGGGCACGGCGCTCGGCATGACCGTCGAGGTGATCACGACCAGCCTGACCCTCGCGGAAACAGTCCCCACCCTCGCGGACCAGCTCGACCGCAGCCGGGCCGAGTTGTCCGCCGCCCACGAGGCCGCGGCCGCGGTCGCCCGCCGTCTTCCTGCGAGCTGACGCCTTCGAGCTGACTGGCATGAGCGAGGAGAGCGACCCGCTGGTCCTTGGCCGGGTAGCCGTCTCATCGGCATCATGCGTTAGCCCGATGTTCGAGGCTTGCGGATCGTTTTCAGCCGCCTTTGCCGTCATCCTCAGCTTGTGTGGAAATGGCTGGCCGCGTGGTACGCGGGCTTCGCGGCATATGCCGCGGGGGTGGTGGCGTTCAGCGGGCTGAGCCTGGACGAGCGGTGGGGCATCTGGGTCGGGATCGGCTACGCCGTCGCGGCGGTGGTCGCCTTCGCGGGGAGCGTGGCCGCGCGGCGGTCTGTCCACGGCGGGCGACTGCTGCTGGCCGCCAGCGTCGGGGTGAGCGTGGCCGGGGTGCTCATCGCGCCAACGATGTGGCTCGTCACGAGCGAGCCTGCCACCTCAGATGTCACCGTGGTAGCCCGGTCAGGAACCCTGCTGCTGCATCACGGCACCCCCTACCTGCCACTCGCGGCACTCGCCCACGGCGGATGGCTCGCCTATGACCCCTACCTGCCGGTGATGGCGATCTTTGGCCTGCCAGCAGCGATCGGCGTTCCCGGCGACACTAGGCCCCTCCTGATCGTGGTCACGTTCCTGCTGCTCTACGCGACCTTCCGCGTAATGCGCATGCACCGTCCAGCAGGCTGGGCCGCGTTCGCCGTGTCCTGCCCGGTCATGGTGTACCCGCTCGCCATGGGCATCACCGACCCGCCGATCATAGCCCTGACCTGCGTGGCCCTGGCGTTGCTTGGGCGTCAGCGCCAGCTGTGGCCCGCCGCCATCGTCGTCGGGGTCGCGTGCGCGATGAAGTACACCGCCTGGCCTGCGCTGGCGGTGATCGCCGTGCTGGTGGCAGGCCGGGCCGGGTGGCGCGCGGGGCTTGCGTTCGGTGCCGGTGCCGCCAGCGTGGCGGCCGCCCTCGTCGCGGCGTTCGCTCCGGCCGCGATTGCCGCACCGGACACGATCGTCCAGAACACTGTCGCCTACCCCCTCGGCCTGACCAGCGCCCGTTCTTCCGCACAGAGCGCGCTACCCGGCCACCTGCTGGCCACGCTCGGGCCGGGTGGGCACCTCGCGGCGATCGTGCTTCTCGCACTCAGCGGCCTGGCAACGGCGCTGTCCCTGGTCATCGCGCCGCCCGCTACGCCGGCAAGCGCAGCGGTGCGGATCGCCATCGGCCTGACCGCGCTGTTTGCCCTCGGCCCGGCCAGCCGGTGGGGCTACCTCGTCTACCCGATCGCCTTGTGCGCCTGGGCGGCCCTTGACTGGGCCCGGCGCTGGGAGCGCGACGCTCGCCTGGGGGTCCTGATCGGAGCTGGCCCCTTTCCTGGCTCGGTGGGGGGACGGTGGCGGCCCGGCGGTCGCAGTTCCTGAGCCGTGCAGTCGGCTCAGGTGATCTGGCGAGGGGTGATCGCCTGCTGCGTGTAGCCGCCGTTCCCATCGGGTGCCACGTGCCAGGCGTGCCTCCCGGGCAGGACCGTGACGGCCTCGCGTAGCTCAGTGCCGACGTAGTGCAGTCCAACCCCGTCTTCGGTCGCATAGCCCGCGGGCAGGCGTCCCTGGGCGATGAGGTCGCGGAAGGCACGGCGGCGTGGCTGGTCGCCGAGGTCGTCGTGGACGCCGTTGCTGTAAGGCAGGAAGCCGAGTCCGGCGGTGAACGGGTCGAGCGCATCCCTGAACGAGTCCGTCGGGCCGCCGACGTGCCAGCACAGGCTTCCGGCGCTCGGGCCCGCGAGCACCACGCCCGATTCCCAGCACGCTCGCAGGATGGCTGGCAGTCCGTGCGCCGTCCATACCGCCATCAGGTTGACGACGCTGCCGCCCTCGACGAGGATCACGTCCTGGCTCAGCAGGTGCTCGCGCGGGTCGGGAACGCTCGGCTGCGGGAACAGCCGCAGCGTGCTGAGCTCCACCCCGGACCGCCGGGAGAAGGCCGCCGTTCTTGACTCGATGGCCTGCGGAAGGTCGCCGACCGCCGTGGGGATGTAGCAGAGCCGGCGGACGGGCTTGCCGCCGGGCGCGAGGCTGATGGCGTGCTCGATCAGGCCGGCCGAACCGGGACCGCCCGGCTCGGGCTTCAGCACGCCGGAGTAGGCGAAGATTTGCGGCGGATTGTCAGTCACTGTCACACCCTACGGGGCCGGCCTAGAGGGGGAGCGGCGTGAAGTCGAGGTAGACGAGCGCGTCCCCCCGCCGGGCCAGGATGGTCGCCAGGTTCGCCTGGCAGGCGAGCGAGTGTGGGTGCTCCATCCCGAGACGGTCATGAAACCCGCTCAGCGCTTGCTCGGCGTGATCGAGTGCCGCGTCCAGTCCTCCCGCCTCGGCCAGCACGTTGGCCAGCGACGCTCTGGTCGTCAGCGAGAGCGGGTGGGATCCCCCAACCGTTTCCTCCAGCCTGGCCAGCACCTCGATGAGCTCCGGGACCGCGTTCAGCGCCGCCCGCTCGGGCTCACTCGTGGCGGCTTGCCACCGCAGCGAGGCCAGGTATCCCTGGCAGGCCAGCGTGAACGGGTGCCGGGGCAGGAGGGCCTGGTACCGCGTCAGCACGTGGGCGAGCAGTCGCGGCGCCTCGCCGGCCCGGCCTGCTATGCCCCGCAGGACACTGGCCAGGACAACCGTGGCGGCCAGTGTTTGCGGATGATCCGCGCCGAAGGTCCGCCAGCACCGCCGCCGGACGTCGTGCACGTGGCTGGCGAGAACCTCAAGGTCAGCGGCTATTAAACCCTTATCCCTGCGGGCTATCGCGTAGTCGATCTCGTGGGTGAGGCGCCACGGGTGGTCATCGGCGAGGACTTGCTTCCTGGCCAGTGCGATGTAGCCAGCCTGCACCCCGGTCAGGACCCGCAGGGCCTCGTCATACCGGCCATGCAGCCAGGAGCATCGGCCAAGGACGTTCCGCCCGTACAGCACGGCCGGGTAGCCCGGGTCGTTGTAGAAGCTGAGGCAGTCCTCAGACAGCCGCGTCGCCACCGCGATTGCGTCCGAGTGCTCGCCGCCCAGCGCCAGGTCAGTGACGAGGTCATTCAGCGCGGCGAAGGTGTACGGGCTATCGGCCCCGAACTCGCCGGCATGCCCAACCGCGGACTGGCGGTCCGCCGCGAGTGCGGCGGTGAACTCTCCCCTGATACGGCAGCGGGCGCCAGCCATCCGGCCCATCTGGATGATCTCCGGCTTCCACGCGATCGGATCGAAGCGCATCTCGGCCAGCGCGTCGTCGTGCACCTGGAACGCCGCCTCGTACTGTCCGCAGCTCAGCAACGCCTCGGCCTTCGCCTGGCTCATCGCCACCAGCCCGCTGGAGTGCGAGTCCTCGCCGCTAGCCGGGTCCTCCTTCCAGCGGCGCAGGGCGCCATCGGCGAAGCTTACGGCCGCTCGGGGGTCGCCTGCCGAGGTCAGCGAGCGGGCCAGGTTTACCACCAGCCTGCGGACCGGCTCATCGGGGCAGGCTTCGGCGTCTGACTGTGAGGCGTGCGTGCGGAGCTCCTCATAAGCCCGGCAGTCGTAGGGGTCATCAGGACTCAACGTGTCGGCGGCGGCCATGAGGAGGTGGACGTCGTGCCGGGAGCGTTCCGCGTCGACCGCCCCGACGGTCGCGTCCATGGCCCGGACGATCCGTCGGGTGACCTGGTGCACCTCGAGGGTCCTTGAGTCAGCACGCACGCGTAGCAGGCCAGCTCGCCGCAACATCATGATGGCCCGGTTGCAGCGGATCGAGTCGCGCAGCAGGTTGTGCAGTGAGACGTCACTCAGATAGCTGCCGCGCTCGATTGCCTGCCGGGGAATCGGCTCGCTGCCGAAATACGACAAGCAGCGGAGCAGGGCCACGGCGTCGGGGGCGTGGTCCCGCAGCCGTGCGATGGCGGCCTGCCACTCGCCCGCTATGGTCGCTGGATAGTCCGATGGCTGGCTATTGAGCAGGCTCAGCGGATCTTCCGCCAGCCGTGTTATGTAGTCGTCGATGGTGATCTGGAACTCGACCGCGTGCTCCAGCACCAACGGTAGGTCACCGACCGCGTCCGCCAGTCGGTGTGCGTCGGCGGCGTTGAACCGGCGCAGCCGGCCACGCAGGAACTCGATGCTTTCCTCCCGGGTGAAGACGTCGAGCTCATGCATCTCCGCGCTGGCCTCCCAGCGGCTATTGCGAGAGGTGACGAGCACATGGCCGGTGTCGCCTATCGCAGGGATGAGCGGCCTGACCAGGTCTGGCTCGTTGGCGCTGTCGAACACGAGGAGCCAGCGCCCGTAGGGCTTGCCCTCCCTGAGGCGGTCGAAGAGCCGGGCGTACCTGGCTTCCCCTGCGCCCGGGGAGGTACTGGCGATGCCAAGCCTTGCCTCCAGCTCAGCCATGGCCATGTTGGCGGAGTCGGGGTCAGCACAGGGAATCCACCACGTCAGGTCATGCTGATCCGCGTAGCGGTAGGCGTACTCGACCGCCAGCTGAGTCTTGCCCACCCCGCACAGCCCCTGGATCACCACGGGGCTAGCGCCGTCCAGGGTGGTGAGCGCCCCGTGCAGGCGGGTGAGCCACGCTTCCCGCCCGGCGAAGTCAGGCAGTCGTGGCGGCAGCGGCCCCCCGCTGGATGCCTCGCCGTGATGCACGCCCTTGGCCGGGTTGCCGGTGGCCACCGGCGCGACGCCGGCCCGTTGACCGGTAAGCGCACCCGGGCGATCAGCCCGAGGTGGCGGGAACGGTGCCCGGTCCGCCAATGGCTGATGTCCGTGCCCGGGGAAGCGCGCGTCAATGAGACCACTAGAGGCGCCGTCCCAGTGCCGCTTCCAATCCGCGATCGTCCCCAGATCATTCGCCTCTAGCCCGCTTTCCTCTGCGGCCGCGCGGCAGGCGGCAACGAATGCGGAGACGAACCTCCAGTCGGGCAGGTTTACTCGGATACCGTTGAGTACGTCGCTCATGGTGGCGCGCTTGAGTTCGTGCCGGCTCAGTCGCTCCAGCGTCGAGTAGCTTGGCTTGCCGGCCCGCTGGCGCAACTCGACAAGGTCACCAACGAAACGCTCCGTGACGTTGCTGGGATCCAAATCCGCGAAGCCCCCTGACGGTGTCCTGTACCTGCGTCTTAGCCTGCTCGACTACAGCGTCCCATTCCTTCCGGGATCCTCCGGAATCTTCCGGAAACTGGCCATCTTAGCTTATGGCAATGCCCGTCATAAGCCAACTAGAGGATTGAGGCTCGGAATAGTCGCAGGTCAGGGCGTCACGCGAAACAATCGACAGTGGTCGACTATTTGATGCCAAGGCGAATCCGCCGGGTCGGCCAAACAGGCCTGCTCGCGTCGTCGGGATCTTTCGGGAAATGGTTCCTGGGGAGCTGCTGGGCGGATTGCAGGGTGCCCAGGCATTGTTCGACGAGCGCGGTGCCGAGAATTACAGTGGCGACAGTCACCGACCGCTCGAGGGCAAGCAAACTGTGCGCGATTACAGAACGGGCCCGGGTAATCGCCTGAGCAAATGGCAGGATGAGCGAACAGCAGGCCAGCGCCATGACTAGGCAGAGCAGGATCTCCATGGCCCGCTGCCCGCCATACTTCTGGATAGCCGCGCCACCGAGAACTGGGCCAAGCGCTGAGGCGCCGATCGCTAGCATCTGGCCGATGCTGGTAACTCTAGCGAGCATATCGTCACCGACATTGGCGACAAGATAAGTCCCGAATTCGATGTTGCCAATCGCACCGGTGAAGCCGAGGACAAGCATGGCGATGGCGCTGCACGACGACGACAGGCCGCCAGCTATCGTGAGAGACGCGAGCGCCACGCTCCATGCGAGCATCTGGACAGGAAGCCAGACAACTCCCTTGATCCAGCCAGGCAAGAATCTCGTACAAATCGACCCCACTGCGCCGCCTGCGCCGGAAGCGGCGAGCACCACGCCGATGGAGACAGTGGAAAGCTCGTTTCCGTGGGCCTCGACAAGGAACATCATGATGAGCGCCTGGCTGACCAGCGAGGTGACGGCCATCAGGACAATCGTCAGCGAGGCGCGACGATCACCCCGGAGCCAGTCAAAGCCCTGGTTGATATCGCTCCGCATCTGGCCGAGGCGTAGCTTCTGCGGCGGTCTGACCGACTCCCCCGGCACTCGGAGCACGAGCAAGGTGCCTACAGAGAACAGGAAGGATAGGGCGTCGGCTGTGAACGGCAGAAGCGGGTTGAAGGCAAAGAGAAATGGTCCGATCGGGCGCCCGGCCAAGACTACCGCGTGGGTCCTGACCTCGATGTATGCTTGCCTGGACGCCACGTTTTCGCTTTCCATCAGCCCGCTCAGGTAGCGTCGTTCCGAAAGCGTGGAGAATATTTCGAGTATCTCTTCAGAGACCATCGCGCTCACCAGCCACACGATGCTGATATGCTGGCCAAATACGGCGAGGGAAACAACGACAGAAATGATTGCTAGACCACGCAAGAACTCACTGATGAGCATTACCCGCCAGGGATTCCAGCGGTCAACGAGGACTCCCGCTGGAATGTAGACGAGCATGCTAGGTGCGATGGCAGCGAAGGCGACAAGGCCGGTCATGAGGGCCGAGTTATTGAGGTGCAAGACAAGCATCGGGAATGCAACGGTGGAAATCCGGCTTCCGAACATAGATACCGAAGAGCCGAGCATGAGGATGCGAAAGCGAAAGGACGGAGAACTTGACAGCAAGTTACGGGGACTCGGCGGCCTAGCGGTCAAGGTGGCGGGGGATCGATTATGCGAGGCAGCCGAACTATTGCCGTCTGATTCATCGGCCGCGTCACCTTCGCTGGTGGTCCGCGCTCCGGGATCGGCGGTCTCTGGTGTCTTCCCGTCGGTTGTCTCGCGTCTCATGCCCGTAGACCCCTCCCTTCCGGCCCAGCCTCAGTACTCCCTACTCACGAGCGAAACAGTGCAGTCCACGCAGTGGCAGTCCTGCCGAAGGACAAACTACCCCAATAGGCTCGACGATGTGCGAGCCCACGAGATTCCCCACCAGGCCGCATAGCCACCATGTGAGCCATAGCCTGGCCGAGCGCATAGTACCACGGTCTGGCATGAGGGGAATGCGTTGTATCCAAAATGACATAAACACTCTCCGCTGCTTGATTTGATGATGTTCGATCCCTGCGGCACTATTTATCGGGAAATGGAAAGGCGTAATAAGGGGCGCGAGGCGAGGTAGGCAAGCGTAACATGCGGGACTGCAGTTAAGTCAATTGACAGCTGATGGCGAAGGGATTGGCCGGGCAGGCCATGGCGCTGATCGCGCCCGCCTGGCAGCTATGCTTTAATTCGCTTATGGGGTACGAATCATGGCTTGAATGGCCGACAAGCCTTGATGTCCCTGCTCTGCGCGCTGATGGCTGGGTGCCCCTCCCGTTTCGGGAGTTCATCGTCAAGGTGCACAGCAGATGCGATCTATCGTGTGATTACTGCTATATGTATGAAATGGCGGATCAGTCCTGGCGGAACCAGCCGCGAGCGATGTCCCAGGAAACGGCTCAATTGGTTGCCCGGCGGATTGGCGAGCATGCACGGGGGCACGGCCTCTCCGAGGTCACGCTGATCCTGCACGGAGGTGAGCCACTGCTGGCGGGCCAGGCCCTGATCTCGTCGCTGGTGACGGGGACCCGGCAGGCGGCGGGACCGGAGACTCGCGTCAATGTCAGCATCCAGACCAACGGGGTTGGCCTGAGCCAGGCATACCTGCGACTCTTCGAGGAGCTTGGGGTCAGGGTCGGGGTCAGTGTCGACGGGGACGCCAGCGCGCACGACCGGCATCGCCGGTACGCCAGTGGCCGCGGGAGCTACGAGGCGGTGGCGGCGGCCGTGAGCCGGCTGCGCCGGCACCCAAACCTGTACGGTGGCCTGCTGTGCACCGTTGACCTTCGCAACGACCCCGTGCGCACCTATGAGGCCCTTGCCGACTTCGACCCGCCGAGGATCGACTTCCTGCTACCGCATGGCACCTGGGAGCGGCCGCCACCGGGCCGGACGCAAGACCCGGCCAGCACACCCTACGCCCGGTGGCTGATCGACGTGTTCGACCGTTGGTATCCCAAGCCAGCCACCAGCATCCGGTTGTTTGAGGAGACCATGCAGTTGCTGCTCGGCGGGGCCAGCAACTCAGAGGTCGTCGGCCTGGGACCAGCGAGGATGGTGGTCATCGAGACCGACGGCTCGATTGAGCAGGAGGACTCGCTCAAGGCCGCCTTCGACGGGGCCCCGGCGACCGGCCTTCACCTCGACCGCGATTCGCTCGACGCGGCCCTGGTGCTCCCCGAGGTCGCCGCCCGCCAGATCGGGTACCGCGCGCTCTGCCAGCAGTGCAGGGACTGCCCCGTCCACCCAGTCTGCGGCGGCGGCCTGTACTCCCATCGCTACCGCGCCGGAACCGGCTTCGCCAATCCCTCGGTGTACTGTCCCGACCTCCTGGCCTTTATCGTGCACATTCGCGAGCGGATGCGGGCCGACCTAGCCGCTCGCCGCCGCGGAAGCGCCGCTCAATGAACGATCAGCAGCACCGGATGTCGCGCGACCGGTTCATCGCGCTCGCGCGGGGCAGCGCTGACCTCGCCGCCATTGACGGACTTGTCGCCGCCCAGTCGAGTAAGCACATGATCCTGGTCAGCGCGATCGCCGCGATGGCGAGGGAGGAAGGCGGGCTGGGCGACGGCATTGCCCTGGAAGGCAGCAGGCTGCTTGCTCAGGTACAGGACCGGGCACGAACTGCCGCCGAGGAGGTCATCAGCCATCCGTCCGTAGGCATGTGGGCCTTGCAAACACTGCGGGGCGGAGGAGCGGCCCCGGGGGCACGGCCGAGCGGGCTCGCCGGGGTCGCGGCCGCTGCCGCCATCAAGGCGGGGACCGACTCGGAGATTGAAGTCCCCGTAATCAACGGCAGCGTGACGCTCCCTTCCCTGGGCGTCGCCACGGCCGAAGGCGATACGGCCATAGTCCGCACGGCGGCGGCCCAGATCCGCTCCGGTGGCCTCGTCGTGGAAGCCCGTCCGGGCCAGCCGGGCTGGCGAGAACTGCGTCGCGTACGGATGGGCGATCATAGCGTCCTGATTGACGACCTAGACCCCTTCAGGCTAAGCGCACCTGAATGCGACCGGACCAGCCGACTTGAGGCATCGCAGCTCGCAGATTTCAGCGCGATGCTGGGCAGCGCCTGGTCTGTGCTCTCTGCGGCCAGCGCCGCCGAGATCTCCGCCATCGTCCGGGTGATCGTTCCGTTCCTGGCCCCGCGCACCGGTTATGTCAGCACCAGTTCGGCCCTGGCCTTCGGCACGGTGGGAATGTCCAGGCAGCCCGACCCCTATACCTGCGCGGAGACCCTGGTCCACGAGACGCAGCACCTCAAGCTGTCCGCCCTGCTCGATCTCGTGGTGCTGACCCAGCCCGACGATGGCCGGCGTTACTACGCGCCATGGCGCGTGGACCCAAGGCCGGCCAGTGGCCTGCTGCAAGGTGCCTACGCGTTCTTCGGCGTCAGCGGCTTTTGGCGCGAGCAGCGCGCACTGGCACCTGAATCGCAGGTCAGGCAGCGGGCCGAGGGCGAGTTCGCCCGCTGGCGCGATGGGGCCGCCCGCGTCGCGGAGACCCTGCTGAGCTGCGGGCAGCTGACCGCCGCGGGAACCGTCTTCGTCGCGGAGATGGCCGACGTGCTGAATGCCTGGTGCCGCGAACCGGTCGACCCAGAAGCCCTCGCCGCCGCGCGCCTGGAGGCAGAACGGCACCGAGCCCGGTGGCGGTCCGATCACGGGGATCCGGACCAGCCGCAGTAAGCCCGCGGTAGACCGGAGCGGCCCGATCAGATGGGCGGCGGGTCGAAGTCCAAGTCGAGTCGCCGGCCCTCGGCCGCCACGACAGAGTCTGGGTGCGTCACCCCAAGCGTCTCCGTAAAGCGCCGCACCGTCTCGTTCTGGAGTTTCTCCCCCGCTTCCGCGTCTCCGGTTGCGATGAGGTCAAGCGCCAGGTTCGCCGCGCAGCCGAGGGTGTGCGGGTGATCGGCACCGAGAATGGCAGCCAATCGCGGCAGCGCCTCCTCACCCAGGCGCCGCGCCTCCTCGGGCCGCCTGAGGGCCGCGAAATCGCTGGCCAGGTTCAACGTCACGTTGAGCGTGTAGTGATGATCCCGGCCCAGTCGGGAGTCCAGGCCCGCCAGCGCCCGCTCATCAAGCTCCAGGGCCGCGGCTGGATCCCCGGTCTCCCGCCTGAGTAGGGCGAGGTTGCTCAGGCATCCGTAATTATAAGGATGGTCGTCACCGTATACGCCGGGGTAGCGCGTGACCGTCCGTTCGGCGAGTGACAGCGCCTCTTCGTGATTTTCCCGGCCGACAGTTCGCAATAGGTTGCTCAGACTGACGGCGATCGCCAAGGTGTCTGGATGGCCTTCACCGAAAAGCCGGCTCGACAGGTCCAGTGTGTCGCGCGCCAGGGTGACCGCCTCAGCACGCTTATCGGGAAGCCGCCTGGACACGATCGTGAAGCCATTAACGCTGCGCAAGGTAGCAAGGTGCTCTGCGCCGAGTCCCTCCGGGTCGCGGCCATAGTCCATCGCCTCTTGGCCGACGTCGTAAGCCTCTTGGTACAGGCCAAGGAGGCGGAGCGTCCACATCATGCCGACGTAGGCCTGCAGTACGTCAACAGCCGTGGAGTCCGAATCAGGCTTGCTCATGAGCAGGAATATCCGCTGGTACAAATCCTTAGCGGTGGCATACTCGCTGTTGAGGCCGTAGTCGAGAGCGAGGCTCGCCACGAGACGCAGGGTCCGCGAGTCTTCTGCGCCATACTCCTCCTCGTGCAGGACCCGGCTCCGCGCGTCCAGTTCCTGTGCCGCCAGGAAATCACCGCGGGCGCGGAGGTCGGCGCCGAACGCGGCGCGCATGGACAGTGTCGTCGGGTCGCTTTCCCCCATGGTGGCACGGCAGCTGCGAAGAGTTTCCTCCGTGAGCTTGAAGGAATCCGGGTAGCGGCCAAGCAGCCGGAGCACATTTCCCTGGTGGCGTTGTGCCCGCAGCACGTCGGCATTCTCCGGACCGGAGTCCTTCGCCCATTGCTCGATGAACCGGTCACTGAGCTCACTGGCCGATGTGTAGTCGCCGGACTGGTAGAGGTACCGCATCATGCTTCTGGCCAGGTCGCGTACCGCGGGCTCGCGTGACTTGGGCAGCTCGGTGGAGTCCGAGTTGACATGGGGCAGCAGCTGCCCGAAGGCTGTCCATGACTTCGCGTCGTCGGGATTCGCCGGCGCGGCGGCGGCCAGGATCAGCTGCGCATCGTGCCGGTAGTCGGCCTGCTCGCCCGCGGTGAGCTCGTCTCGCAGCAGGGCCTGGATCAGCCGGTGCACCAGGACCGACTGCCCGTCCAGGGTGACAAGCGCGTAGCGGCCAAGTTCACGGATCGCCCGCGCCAGCAAGATCGGGTCGGCGATCACCCGGGAGACCTGCGTGCGAATCGAGCTGGCTCCCCGCCGAAAGACGTTGCGCGGGATGGGCTCGGGGCCGAAGAACGCGCAGCAGCGCAGCAGCTCCCTGGCTTCGGGTAGCCGTTGCTCCAGGGAGGCAACCGAGAGCTTCCAGGCGGCGGTCATGGGGTGCGGATAGTCGGGCGACTTGCCTTCTGACATGATCCGCGTGACGTGCTCGTCGAGCAGCCGCAGGTACTCGTCGACCGGCATTCCGGTTTCGGAGAGCATGGCCCCGGCCTGCTCGAGCGCCAGTGGTAGGTCACCCAGCTTTTCCGCGAGCCGGTCGGCGTCCGCCTCGCTGAGTCCTCTCGGTACCCGCTTGCCCAGGAACTCCTTGCTCTCTGACCGGGCGAACACGTCCATCGGGACCGTGTTGATGACGGATTGCCAGCGATGGTTTCTCGAAGTGATCAGCACGTGGCCGGGGCCACTCGGGATGAGGTCGCTAATGTCCTCGGGCTGGTCCGCGTTGTCGAATACCAGCAGCCAGCGGCTGTAAGGATCGCCGCGGCGAAGCGCGTCGAGCACAATGTTGATGGCGCCATCAATTCCGGCCGCGGGCGGCGGGTCCAGGCGGAGGCGAGCCGCGAGAGAGGCGAGGGATGCTCGCACTGAGGGCAGCTGATCAGCCGGGATCCACCAGACCAAGTCATAGTCCGACCGGTAACGCCATGCGTACTCGATCGCAATCGCCGTCTTGCCCACGCCGCCCCAGCCCTGGACCGCTTGCGGCAGTGGGTCGTCCGGGTTCTCCTCGGGCAAGACCACGGTGGGACGGCCCGGCGCCCCCTCCCGCAGCCGCGCGAGAATATCGACCCGACCGGTGAAATTCTTGTTGCGTGCTGGGACATTCCCCCAGATCGTCGGCACAGCCGCCAGTGGCGTGCCCGCGTCAGGCACCGTCATGGGTAGATCCTATACGCGAAACCATAATGCCCGCATGGGTCGACAATAGTCGTCTAGAATGCTAATTCTTTCATTTCATGATGATCTTCGCTAGGCTCTTGACTGCCCGGGACGAGGCACGCGTCCCGGCAAAGCGGTGCATCAGGATTCTGGCCCGCGCCCACTCGACAGGGGCAGGGAAACCATGTATCTGTCAATTATGCGTCGGCACATCGGCGCGGTACGGTCACGGGAACACACCCACGAGGATGCCCGTGATGTAGTAAGGAGGACCATGGACAACGTTGCTGACGGCCTGCTGCTTGACGTTCGCGAGATCAGCATCACCGACTTGAACTTCAGTGATACAGAGTCCGCCCTCAGTAGGGCGCTCGGGCGGATCCTCGCGTCTAGCCCAGACTGCAACAACAGTTTCAACTCAGCCATCTGAGAGGCTGGCGTACTAGCTGAGAGGCCGGCCGCCGGAACCCCGGCCGGACGGCCGGACGCCATGTACTGGGACTTCGGCATGGCGTAACCTCTTACTTGAGTGCCGAAGCCCCTGGCGCCCGCATGTCGAATCGGGGAAGGACCCGTCCGATGAGCGTGTTCGCGGATAATCCATATCCTGGCTCGCGCGCCTTCCGGCAGGAAGACCAAGATCGTTTCCACGGGCGGGTAGCGGAGACCGCCGCGATTATCGATCTTTGGACGGCTAACCGCCTCACGATCGTCACGGGTCCTCCTGGCTCAGGGAAGACTTCGCTACTACGCGCGGGTGTCTACCCGTTAATGCCGGGGAAGCGATCCGCCATCTTGCCCCCCGGGCACCTCTCCCATGGCCTGTGGTTTCCGTTTGCCGCCCTTCCCGAGCACAACCCGTTCACCCTCGCCGTCTTGAGGTCCTGGTCACCTGACGTGCCAACCCGGCTCGCCGGGCTGACCGTGAGCGACTTCGTGCGGCGCTTCGGGCAGGGGCGGGACGACGTCACCTACGCCGCCATCGACCAGCTGGACGACCTCATCACCGATCCGCGTCAGGGCAGCCACGGGAAATGGCGGAAGCAGTTCCTCGCTGAGCTGGTCGCGGCCTGCGAGGATCATCCGCGCTTGCACCTGCTGCTCGTGGCCAGGAGCGAGGCTCTCGAGCTGCTGACGGCCTCCGTTGGCGGCGGTGCCCGCTATGAAGTGTCGGCACTGACGGCACCGGGCGCGGTGGAGGCGGTCACCAGGCCAGCCCTTGAAGCGGGCCGGTCCTTCACCGACGAGGCGGCCTGGAAGCTCATCGATGACCTGCGCACCACGCGCATCGGCTCGGCTCAAGACGAGCACCACCTAGTCGAGCCATCCCTGCTCCAGGCTGTGTGCCGGCCGCTGTGGCAGGAGGTTCCGCCCGGCGTTTCCGAGGTCTCGCAGTGGCCGATGGGCGGGTTCGGGGACGTCGACGCGGCGCTCGCCTCTTATTGCGCCCGGGTGGTCAGCGCGGTCGCGGCCGAGCACGGCATCGCGTTCAAGCGGTTGCGCTCGTGGCTGCTTGAGACCTTCGTGACCGGCGAAGCCTCGCCTGGCGACGCTTACGAAGGCGTGCTGAGTACCGCGGGCCTGCCGAACGGGGTGGCTCGCAGCCTCGTGGACCGGCACCTGCTGACCAGTGAGCTGACCACCGTCATGGAGGAGCCGGTGCGCCGTTACCTGCTCCTGACCGATCGGCTGATCGAGCCCTTGCGGATCGCGAGCGCCGACCGCACCGCCCCGCCGGCCCCGGCCGATCACCTGCGGACGGCCGAGCGGGACCTGGCCAGGGGAGAACTCGATCTCGCCTGGCAGCACGGCACGCGCGCGCACCGGCTCGCAGCCGACCTTAGGGAACGCGCGCAGGCGGCATCACTGCTCGGGAACGTCGCCTACCGGCAGGGCAAGCCGACCGAGGCGCTGCCCAGCTACCGTGAGGCGGCGAGCTTGCTGCAGGCGGCCGGTGACACCAGCGGCGCCGCCTTCCAGCTCGCTGCGGTAGGGCAGGCCCTGCTCGCCGAGGGCGACGCCAGCGGCGCCGTGCCCGAGCTGAGGTCGGCGGTGGAGCGTCTACCGAACGACCTCGCGCTGCGGACCCAGCTCGCATTGGCGCTGTGGCAGCTAGGCGAGGGCCGGGCGGCGGTCGCGATCCTCAACGGTGTCCTGGCGATCGATGGCGGCAACCTGGAGGCGCTGCGGTCCCGTGGCGAGATCCTGGCCGACCTCGGGGACGCCAGCGACGCGATCCTCGACCTCGACCGGCGCTCGGTCCCCGATCGTCCCTCGACCCGCGCGGCTCGCGGACTCGCGCTTGCCGAGCTTGGTGATCACTCCGCGGCCACCAGGGAGATCAGCGACGCCGTGGACAAGGCGCGGCACAGCGGCCTGGTGCTGCTGTGCGCGGCGCGGGCCTTCGAGCTGGCCGGTGACCAGGCCACGTCAAGGAAATGGGCCAGGCTCGCGGTTGACGCCACCGATCCACCCCTGTCTCGGCCGCATCTCGAGGTCGCACGCAAGCTCGCCCGGCGGTGAGAGTAACGGCAGTTGTGCTGGGGGAGGCGGGCTCGCGGTCTCGGGTCGCTGGCGCCACCGGCGCCTCCTGCTGGCCGGCGGACCGTCCGGAGGGGGCGGCTGCTGCGCCAGCTCGGTCAGGGCGGCTGCCTTGAACTCCCTCAGGCACCCGTCGTACTCGCCGAACTCCGGGCGATCGGTGGCAGACCCGCCAAACCTTCGGCCCTGATCGCTGGTCATCTTGGGAACCAGGGCGGCAGCGGCGGCGCTGAGGGCGTCCGCGGCCTGTTCAAGCCCGGGCACCAGCATTCCGATCGCGTCCGCCAGCTTATTGATTTCGCTGGCCTGATCACGGATCTGCCAGCCGCGCTCGGCCTTCTCCGGGCCGTTGTACTCAAGGTCGTTCTCGACGAGGACCTTAAAGTCGTGCCCAGCCCCCAGTAGCCGCGCGCATTCCTCGCGCAGCCGCCGGGTATCTCGCTGTTGCTCCCGAGCCAATCGCTCCTCGATAATTCGCTTATCACGGCGCTCTCCCCTGATGGCATCGATGACCAGCGGAATGGTGACCGAGACGATAGACGTCGCCGCCGTGAGGACGGGCACCCAGGCGGGAATGTCGGCCATGGTGTCATTGTCCATGCCGGCCGCTTCGCTAGCCAGCCGCCCGCGTCGCGTCCATCCCGCCGCCTCGGCCGCTGGCCCGCGCCCCGCGATATGTGACTGAATAGGCCTATGACAAGTGCGGAGGAACGGGGCGGCCCCGGGCCCGTCATCGCGGGGCACGCGCTCGCCGTGCGCAGGGGCGGGCAGGTCATCCTCGATGACCTGACGTTCAGCGTCGGCCGCGGGCAGGTCACCGGGCTGCTCGGGCCGAGCGGGTGCGGGAAGACAACGCTGATGCGGGTGCTCGTCGGCGTCCAGGTGATCACGGCCGGGTCGGCGACGGTCCTCGGGCACCCGGCCGGGCACCCGCGGCTGCGCGACCGCGTCGGGTACGCCACCCAGTCGCCCGCCGTCTACACCGACCTGACGCTGGGGGAGAACCTGGCCTACTTCGGCACCGTGCTGGGGCTGCGCGGGCGACGGCTCGGCGAGGCCATCGCGCAGACGATCGCGCGGCTTGACCTGGGTGGTCTTGAAAGGCGGCTGGTCGGGACGTTCTCTGGCGGGCAGCTGGCGCGGGTCGGGCTCGCGGTAGCCCTGCTTGGCCGCCCCGACCTGCTGATCCTCGATGAGCCGACCGTGGGCCTTGACCCCGTACTGCGCCGCGACCTGTGGGAGCTGTTCCATGAGCTGGCCGCGGCGGGGACGTCGCTGCTTGTCTCCAGCCACGTGATGGATGAGGCGGCCAGGTGCGACATCCTGCTGTTCATGCGGCAGGGGCGCTTCCTCGCGAAGGCACCGCCGGCCGAGATCCTCACGCAGACCGGTGCGCCCGACCTGGAGTCAGCGTTCCTCACGCTGGCTACCCGCGCACCGGAAACGGCAGCCAGGTAATGCGCCCGCTGCTGGCCGCCGCCACCGCCCGCCGGGTGCTGCTGCAACTGCGACACGACCCGCGCACGATCGCGATGATGCTGGTCGTGCCGTCGGTGATGATGATCCTGCTGCGGTACGTGGTGAGCAACCCGCTCCTGCTCAACCGGGTTGGCCCCGAGTACATCGGCGTGTTCCCGTTCGTCATCATGTTCATCGTCGCGGCGATCACCACGCAGCGGGAACGGGCGCGCGGGACCCTGGAGCGGCTGATGGCCATGCCGCTGGGGAAGCTCGACCTGCTCGCGGGGTACGCGCTGGCGTTCGGCCTGATGGCCTGCGTGCAGGTGACGCTGGTGCTGGTCATCTCGCTGGCCTGGCTGGGCGTCACGCTGCCAGGCTCGGCGGTGCCAATGGCGGTCATCGCGGTGCTTGACGCGATACTCGGCATGTCGAGCGGCCTGTTCGCCAGTGCCTTCGCGCGCACCGAGTTCCAGGCCGTCCAGTTCATGCCCGCCTTCGTGCTGCCGCAGGCCCTGCTGGGCGGCCTGGTGGTACCCAGGGCACAGATGACGGACGTGCTGCGGTGGCTGTCGGACGTCCTGCCGCTGTCGTACGCGGTCGACGCGATGCAGCGGATCACCACCGCCTCGTCGTGGACGGACGCGATCGTGGGCGACGTCGCGGTCATCCTCGCCTTCACCGTTGCCGCCCTGGTCGGCGGCGCGCTGACGCTGCGCAGGCAGACCCGGTGAGGCCAGGGACAACGGACCAGGCGGACCGCGACCTGGCCGGCGCGCTGGCCGAGATCATCTCCGCGCTCGCCCCGATACCCCGCCTGCCTGCCTCGGCCGGCGAGCGGGAGGCCGCGCACCTGATCAGGGACCGCCTGCAAGCCGCCGGATGCGCGGCACGAGTCGAGGACGCGCCCGCCTACTCCTCCTATGCCCGACCGGTGGGGCTGCTCACCGCGGCCGGGGTCATCGCCGGGCTGATGGCGGGGCGGCGATCGCGGTGGGGACGCGCGGCCGGGACGGTCCTTGCCACTGCCGCGACGGCCGGGATCGTGGATGACATCACGAACGGGCGGCTGCTGGCGCGCAGGCTCCTGGCGCGGCAGGGCACCACGACCAACGTCATTGCCGAGGCCGCGGACGTGAGCGCGGGCAAGACCCTGGTGGTCCTCGTGCACCACGACGCGGCACCGTCCGGTGTCGTCTTCAGCCAGCATGTGCAGCGCTGGCTCGCCGCCACCCACCCGGAAATTGTCGACAAGATGACATCCAACCCGCCGCTGTGGTGGCCGGTCATCGCCGGCCCCGCCCTGGTCGCGGCGGGCGGCCTGCTCGGCCTGCGCGGGCTGCGCCGGGCGGGCACGGGCATGAGCGCGGTCGCCACGGCGGCCCTCGCCGACATCGCGCTGCGCCCGCCGGTGCCCGGCGCGAACGACAATCTCAGCGGGGTGGCGGTCGCGATCCTGGTGGCGCACGCGCTGCGCCGTAATCCGGTGACCGGGCTCCGGGTGCTCTTCGTGTCCGCGGGCGCGGAGGAGGCACTGCAACAGGGCGCGCGCGAGCTCGCGCGCCGTTACTTCGGCCGGCTCGATCCGCGGCAAACCTGGTTCCTCACGCTCGATACCGTCGGCTCGGGCCGCCTGGTCCTGCTGGAGGGCGAAGGCACCGTCCGGATGCACGACTACGACGAGCGCTTCAAGGACCTAGTGGCCGCGTGCGCCGCGCGCTGCGGCGTCCCGCTGCTGCGCGGGCTGCGGTCGCGCAACAGCACCGACGGCTGCGTCCCGCTCGCCCATGGCTTCCCGGCGGCGACGCTGGTCTCCGTCGACGACAGCAAACTGCTGCCCAACTATCACCTGTACTCCGACCTCCCGGAGAACGTCGACTACCGCAGCGTCGCCGACGCCGTCCGCCTCACCGAGGCGGTCACGAGGACGCTCGCCCGCTGGTCAGGAAAGCCGTGACCAGCCTGAATGAGGAGTTCTGTGCTGCCTTGCGGTTAGTTTGTCGTGGAACTGGTTAAGTTCTACCAGGTGTCGATCATCTACCGCACGACGCTTACGCCTGGGAAGCTCGAGCTGCTCAGTGAGTGGCTGCCGACCCGTACCTGGTATCGCGTGACCGGGCGCCCGCCCGAGCTGGTGAAGGCGGGTGGCTTCCGGCTCGAGGACCCGGAAGGCGAGGTTGGCATCGAGTTCATGGTGGCGATTGACGGGTCAGGGGTGCAGCCCCTGACCTACCACGTGCCCATGACCTACCGTGGCCTGCCGCTTGACGGGGCGGACGACTACCTCATCGGCACGACCGAGCACGGGATCCTCGGCAGGCGCTGGGTCTACGACGGCACCCGAGATCCGGTGCTGATCACGCAGCTGGTGGCGCTCATCCAGGGCGAGGCCGAGGCACAGGCGCAAAGCCAGAGCCATACCCCCGATCCCACGGTGCACAGCAGGCGGATCCCGGCTGACCCGGTGACCGCCACCGGGTTCAGGGCCGTGGACGGCCTGGCCTGTACCGAGGTGAGCATCGTGCTCGCCGCGGCCAGCGTCGGCGCGGGCGGGGCCGGCACGAGTGGTGGCGGTGGCAGTGTCAGCGCGGCCACGGCCGAGCCCGGCCAGCTGGTCATCCAGGTGCCCCGCGTCCTGGACCAGCCTCGCGTGGACGAGGCCAGCCTGGAGGCGATCGCCGGCCCGGGCGCCCTGCGCGCGGTGGACTGGCCGTGCCACGGCTCGGTCACGGCCACCTGGCAGGTGGCGGGGGCGGGCAGGCTTCGCGGCGTCTTCGCGGCGGCTGAGCTGCGCTAAGTGCCGCTGGTCGGCCGGGAGGCGCTGGCCGCAGCGTGTATGGTGCTATGCCATGAAGTCGGTAGAGCCTGAGGTATTCCTGGTCGCGCGGCCAGCGGTCGACTACGACGCCGTCGCCGCCTACCTGCGTGGGGTTGGGGGCGAGCGATGGCTGGAGCGGCTGGACCGTGACCAGCTTGGTGACGAGGCGACCGAGCCACGCCACGACGGGGAGAACCTCATCGAGTTCGCGGGCAAGATGTGCTACCGCTCCTGGGAGCCCGGCCTCAACCCGAACGTCCGCAAGGTCCGCGACGACCACGCCGTCTACCTGCAGAACATCCTGCGCAGTGGCCACGGTTCTGTCCTTGAGCACGTCAGCTTCACCTTCGTCCTGCATAACTGCAGTCGCGTCTTCACCCATGAACTAGTCCGCCATCGACCAGGCACGGCCGTCTCCCAGGAGTCGCTGCGCTTCGTGCGGCTTGATGAGATCCCGTTCTGGTTCCCTGACTGGGCACGCGAGGATCCCGAGCTGATGAAGCGGGCCACGGCGATGCTCGAGCAGATGGAGTCATTCCAGGGCTGGCTGGCCGACCACTTCGGGCTGAATGACGAGGGCGTGCCGTTCCACGAGAAGAAGCACAAGACCTCGTTCATGCGCCGGTTCGCGCCCGACGGCGTGGCGACCGGCATCGTGTGGACGGCGAACATTCGGGCGCTGCGGCACACGATCGAGATGCGCACCGACCCCGGCGCCGAGGAGGAGATCCGCCTCATCTTCGGCAAGATCGGCGCGATCATGCGGCAGGAGGCGCCCGCGCTCTTCGGGGACTATGAGGTGTCGCCGGACGGTGCCTGGCTGCCGGGCTGGCGCAAGGTCTGAGCTTGAGCGACCAGACTGACGTCCTGCTGCGCCGTCGTGTCCTCGTGGTGGACGACGCGCTGAGCACCCCGCATACCGCCGTGGGGCGGGCGGTGACCGGCCTCGTGGCCGAGCTGGCCCGGCGCGGCGTGGAGGTTACCGAGTCCGTCTCCTACGAGGACGGGGCGGCCGTCGTCGCCTCCGACGCCGGGCTGTGCGCCGTCCTCGTCGACTGGAGCCTCGGCGCGGGCCCTGGCTTTGAGGAGGACGGGAAGCCGGGGGACTACGCCTCGCGCATGCTCGCCGCGATCCGGGTGCGGAACGCCACGCTCCCCATCTTCCTGCTCGCCCGCGGCGATGCCGGGCAGGAGATCACCATCGAGGCGATGGAGCACGCCGACGAGCTGGTCTGGGTGCTGCAGGACACCGCCGACTTCATCGCCGGGCGCGTCCTCGCGGCGATGGACCGGTACGTGAACGGGCTGCTGCCCCCGTTCTTCCGCGCCCTGCTTGAGTACAACCGGGAGCAGGAGTACGCCTGGGCGGTGCCCGGCCACCAGGGTGGCGTGGCCTACCTGAAGACGCCGGTGGGCCGGATGTTCCACGACTTCTTCGGCGAGAACCTGTTCCGCACCGACATGGGCATCGAGCGAGTCAGCCTGGGGTCCCTGCTCGACCACACCGGCCCGATCGGCGCGAGCGAGGCGTACGCGGCCCGGGTCTTCGGCGCGCACCGCAGCTATTCGGGCCTGGTCGGGTCATCGGGGTCCAACCGCGCGGTCATGTCCGGCGTGCTCAGCTCAGGCGACATCGCGGTCGTGGACCGCAACTGCCACAAGTCGGTCATGCAGGGGCTGCAGATCACCGGGGCGGTCCCCGTCTACCTGGTCCCGTCGCGCAACCGGTACGGGGTCATCGGCCCGATCCGGCCGCAGGAGATGACGGCGCGGGCCATCGGGGCCAAGATCGCCGCCAGCCCACTGACCTCTGATAACAGCAAGAAGCAGCGGGCCGGGGACTCCCCGCGGGACGTGGCGGGCGCCGGCGCGGCGGAGCGCGCTGCCGCCTACGCGGTGATCACGAACTGCACCTACGACGGGCTTTGCTACGACGTCGAGGCGGCCCAGGCCATGCTCGAGCAGTCCGCCGACGTCATCCACTTCGACGAGGCCTGGTACGGGTACGCCCGGTTCCATCCGCTGTACCGTGACCGGTTCGCGATGCGGGGTGACCCGCTGGCTCATCCCGCCGCCGGCCCCACGGTGTTCTCGACCCAGTCGTCGCACAAGCTGCTTGCCGCTCTCAGCCAGGCGTCGTTCATCCACGTCAGGGAGGGCCGCAGGAAGATCCCGCACGGCGCGTTCAACGAGGCGTACATGATGCACGCGACGACCTCGCCGCTGTACGCGCTCATCGCCGCCAACGATGTCGCCGCCTCGATGATGGACGGCCCGGGTGGCCGGGCGCTGATCTCCGAGACGATCGACGAGGCGGTTGCCTTCCGGCAGACGCTGGCCCGGGCGCACCGGCAGTTCGCCGAGCGGGGCGACTGGTTCTTCTCGCCCTGGAACGCACCTGAGGTGGCCGACCCTTACACGGGCAAGCGGCTGCCGTTCGCTGACGCGCCGCCCGAGCTGCTGCGCACCGTGCCGGACTGCTGGCTGCTGCACCCGGGCGAGAGCTGGCACGGGTTCGGCGACATCGCCGACGGCTGGTGCATGCTTGACCCGACCAAGGCGGGCATCCTCGCCCCGGGCATGGGGGACGACGGCGAGCTCGGGGACTGGGGTGTTCCCGCGACGCTGCTGACCGCCTACCTGGGCAGGCACGGGATCGTTCCGTCGCGGAGCACCGATCACATGGTGCTGTGCCTGTTCTCTGTCGGCATCACCAGGGGCAAGTGGGGGACCTTGCTGAATGCCCTGCTGGCCTTCAAGCGGGACTGGGACGCCAACGCGCCGCTGGCCGCGGTGCTGCCTGAGCTGCTGGCCGGGACGGGCAGCCGGTACGCCGGCCTTGGCCTGCGTGACCTCGGCGAGCGGATGTGGGCGCACCTGCGGGCCAGCCCGCCAGGCCCGGCGCTGCAGGCGGCGTTCAGCTCGGTGCCCGCCGCGCGGGTCACGCCGAGGGAGGCCTACGAGCGGCTCGTGCGTGGCGACGTGGAGCTGGTCCCGTTCGGCGCGATGGAGGGAAGGACGCTCGCGGTCGGCATCCAGCCCTACCCGCCGGGGATCCCGATCCTGCTGCCGGGCGAGGACGCCGGCTCGCAAGACGGTCCTTTCCTTTCCTACCTGCGCCTGCTGCAGGGCTGGGACGCGGCGTTCCCCGGTTTCGAGCACGAGATCGAGGGCACCGAGCGCGGCGCCGCCGGGCACGTCGATGGCGAGTACGCCGCCTACTGCGTGGCCGAGTAAGAAGGCAGGTGGCAGGTCGTAGTGCAGCTGGGCCGGGTCGGCCCCGGCCCCGAGCAGCGCCCGCACGGTCGCGATGATCATCGCCTCCGGGCCGGCGATGTAGATGTCGCGGTTGTGCCAGGGGGCGCGGACCGCCAGGTCGGGGATCGTGCCGCCGACGGCCTGCGGCACCTGCTCGGCTGACGTGGCCGGGACGACGGCCAGGCCCGGGTAGCTGGCCGCCAGGCGGCGCAGTGTCGGCAGGGCGTACAGGCCCTTGGTCGTCCGCGCGCCATGGTAGACGACGACCTCCCGGCGGTTGCCAAGGCCGGCGAACGCCGCGCGCCTTGTCGCCGCGAGCACTTCCGCGATCGCCGTCAGCGGGGCCATGCCGGTCCCGCCGCCGAGGCAAAGCACATCACGGCTCGACCGGGTATCGGCGGTCATGGCTCCCTCGGCCCGGCTGAGCAGCACGCTGTCGCCGGGGCGCGTGTGATAGACGAGGGCGCTGCTGACCAGCCCGGCGGGCACCGCCCGGACATGCAGCGTGAGTGTCCCGTCCGGGCGCGGCGCACTGGCGAGCGAGTAGCGACGCCACTGGCGTGGCCATCGCGGCGTCTGCACCCAGACGTGCTGGCCCGGCCGGTAGGCAAGCCGCCGGTCGGAGCGCAGCGTCAGCACGGCGATGTCGGGGGCGGCCAGGTCATGCCCGGTCACCTGGGCCGTCCACCAGGCCGGTGCGGTCACGGCGTCGGCGTCGGCCGCGTCGATCATGATGGCCGCGGCCCGGTCGAAGGCGGCGAGCACGGCGGCCTCGTCGGCGGCCCGCAGCCCGAACCGGCGGCAGGTCGCCCGCAGCGCGGCCCTGAACGCCAGGTAGTGCTCCTTGCGCACCCCGTACTTGCGGTGCGACCGGCCCAGTGCGTCCAGGTACCCGCCCGACAGCCCGCCGGCCAGCGCGCGGTAGAAGCGGCGAGGCTGGCTGCCCATGGCCGCGGGGAACATCGCCCTGATCTCCGGCTGGGCGGCGAACACATGACCGTAGAAGAACGTCATCGCCACGTCGGGCAGGGTGCAGGCAGCGGCGATCGGGGGATCTCCAGGTGCCGCACCCGAGGTCATGGCGGGTGTCACACCGGTCAGTCTGGCATAAGGAAAGCAGCAGGGAAGCGCAATCCGTGTTTCTACAGTGGCAGCTGGTAACCGCTGATCCAGTTGGAGCGAAGCCAGTTCAGCACCCAGGTCCAGGCCCCGGTCACCTCAAGGAGGCCCACCACGATGAGCATCGCGCCGCCGATGCGGGTGACCAGCCGGGCGTTACGCCGGAAGAAGCCGAGCATTGTCATCATGCGCTGGAATGCGAGCGACACGAGCAGGAAGGGAATGCCGAGGCCAAGGCCGTAGACAAAGGCGAGGAAGGCGCCTCGGGCGGCCGTTCCCGACGAGGCCGACAAGGTCAGAACGGCCGCGAGCGTCGGTCCCAGGCAAGGCGACCAGCCGACGCCGAACAAGATCCCGAGCAGCGGCGCTCCGGCCAGCCCGGCCCGCGGCCGGGCCGACGGCTTCACGATCCGGCCCGCGAAGGAGAACCGGTCGAAGGCCCCGGCGAACAGCAGGCCGAGCAGGATGGTGAAGCCGCCAAGCAGCTGGGTCAGCCCCTCGTTGTGAGCGTGCAGGACCTGGCCAAGGCCGCCAAGGACGGTCCCGTAGGTCGCGAAGACGGCGGAGAACCCCAGCACGAACAGCATCGTCCCGACGACGGTGCGCGCCCGGGTGCTGGCCGCGCCCGCCGCCCGGTCCTCCGCCTGCGCCGCGTCGGCGCCGCTCATGCCAGTCGCGTAGGACAGGTAGCCAGGTACCAGCGGAAGGCAACAGGGCGACAGGAACGTAACGGCCCCGGCCGCGGCCGCGACGGGGATCGCCAGCAGCAACGGGCCAGAGCCGACGACGTCAGCAGCGCCCATCAGCGCTCGGCTCGTGGCTGGCTGCTGATCACCAGGCTGGCGGCGTAGGCCAGCATGGCCACGGCGGTCAGCAGGGCCATGGCGAGGGACGCGCCGTCGCTGCCTGACCCGGCGAACGCCGAGCCCGCGCCGAATGCCCCCAGGATGACAACCAGGCCTATGACCGAGGTCACGATGAGCGGGGCGAGCTTGGCCTGGACCGCCCGCACCACCAGCATGATGGCCGCGACGATCAGCAGGACGCCCAGGACCACGTGGACCGCGAGCAGCGGGCTTGAGAACATGCCGATGGGCTTGCCGCTGGCCGGCGCGGTGCCGTAGATGGCGTAGGCGGTGCCGACAGCGAACTGGATGATCAGCATCGTCAGCGCGCCCAGGCTCGCCATGCGGATGCGGTTGATCTGGGGGGCTGGCACCGTCACGGTCGACGGCGCCGACTTGGTCGCCATGCGGTCCAGTATGTCACTACGGCATCATGTACTACACGGCATAGTGCCATCCCGGCAAGCCGAGGCTCGGGAGCGGATATCGTTGAGCAGATGCTTGCGTTCCCCCGATCCCGGCTGCTGTGGGCCGGGGCCGCCGCGTTCACGCTCGCCGTCGTCGGCTGGGTGACCTACTGGCTGCTCGCACCGTACACGGCGGTCTTCCCGGTTGACCTGACCGTTTACCTGGACGGCGGGCTCATCGTCCGCGAGGTGGCGCCGTACTACGACCCGCATGCCGCAGCCCCGCTGTATGACTGGGGCGGGTACAGCGACCTGGCGCTGAAGTTCACCTACACCCCCTTCGCCGCCATCGCGTTCGCCCTTGCCTCGTTCGCCTCGACATCGGTCGTCACCGCGGGGTCGGTCGTGGTCAGCATCGCCGCGCTCGTGGCCGCGCTGTGGTTCGCGCTCGGCGGCCTGGCCCGGCAGGACGGCGGCCTGGTCCCGTGGGACCGGGCGGGCCGGGCCGGGCTGACGCTGCTGTGCGCGGCGGCGGTCTTCTGGACCCAGCCCGTGCTGCGCAACCTCAACCTTGGCCAGGTCAACGTCGTGCTGATGGCGCTGATCGTGTGGGACCTGTGCCAGCCGAGCGTCCGCCGGACCGGCAAGGCCCGCTGGTGGAAGGGGTTCGCGACCGGCATCGCGGCCGGGATCAAGCTGGTCCCCCTCGTGTTCGTCCCCTACCTGCTGGCCACCAGGCGGCTGCGGGAGGCGGCGGCGACCCTGGCCGGGTTCGCGTTCACCATTGCCCTGGGGTTCGCCGTCTTGCCGCGGGACTCAACCGACTGGTGGCTTGACGGGGTGTTCGCCAAGGGAAGCCGGGCCGGGTTCGTCGGCTGGGCCGGAAACCAGTCGCTATATGCCCTGATCAGCCGGCTTTCTGGCAGCATCGCGGCCGGAACGGTGCCCTGGGTCATCGCCGCCGTGATCGCCCTGGCCGCTGGCATCGCGGCGGCGGCGGCACTGTCGCGGGCCGGCCACGAGGTACCAGCGCTGCTGGCGACCGCCCTGACCGGGCTGCTCGTATCGCCGATCAGCTGGGACCACCACTGGATCTGGATCGCGCCAGGATTCCTGGCCGCCGTGGTGTACGCGGCGCGGCACTGGGGCGCGGCACGCCGCCGGGCCTGGTCGCTGATCGGCCTGGCGGCGGGCATCCTGATTGCCTTCGGCGCCTGGCCCGATGCGCTCTGGGAGAAGGCGCGCAACCTCGGCCGGTTCTCCCTCGGCTTCCTGTGGGGCCCGCCCAACACCAACCCCATCCTGTACGTCGAGCACGGCGATCAGCCCTGGTTCGTCGAGTACCACTGGCACGGGCTGTGGCTGCTGGCCGGCAACGCCTACATCCTGGCCGGCCTGGCCATATTCCTGGTGCTGTGCGGCACGGCGCTGGCCGTGCGCCACCCCGGCGGCGACGGCGGCGCACAGCCACGCAAGCCGCGTGCGGGCCTGACGGCGCAGGAAAGGCTCACGACCGGGACGTAACCCGCCGCGCCCGCTGGGGACAATAGGAGGCATGGCGCGGATCAATGACGTGGTCGCGGGGCTGCTGCGGGAGTACGCGGAGCTGCTGGCCATCACCGGGGAGGACCAGTTCCGTGCGCGGAACTACGAGAAGGCGGCCAAGGCCGTCGGCGGCTTCGCGCGTGACATCGATGGCATGGCGCAGGCGGACCTGGTCAAGATCCCCGGCGTGGGCAAGTCGATCGCCGCGAAGATCGCCGAGTACGGGCAGACGGGCGCCATCGCCGCCCTGGACGAGCTGCGCGGCCGGGTACCGCCGGGGGTCCGCGAGCTCACCCAGGTGCCGGGGCTTGGGCCGAAGCGGGCCCTGCAGCTGAGCCAGGAGCTGAACATCGTCTCCGTGACCGACCTGCAGGAGGCCCTGACGGCGGGTCGGCTGCGGGACCTCCCGGGCTTCGGCGGCAAGAGCGAGGAGCGCATCGCGCGGGGCCTCGCGGTCATGTCGCAAGACCGGGTGCTGCTGAACGTAGCGATGGAGACCGCGACGGAGGTCGTGGCGGCGCTGGCGCCGATGGCCGAGCGGGTTGAGTACGCCGGGTCGCTGCGACGGATGCGGGACACGATCGGTGACGTCGATGTGCTGGCGACCGCCGAGGACGAGGGCGACGCGGCCCGGCTCATGGCCGCGTTCGCCGAGCGGGGTGAGGTCGTGGTGTCCGGGCCGGCCAAGACCTCGATCCGGGTCCCAGCCGGATCGCACGGCCAGCCGCTGCAGGTCGACCTGCGGGTGCTCAGGCCCGAGGCCTACGGCGCGGCGCTGCAGTACTTCACCGGCTCCAAGGCCCACAATGTGGCGGTCAGGCAGATCGCGGTGCGGGCCGGCCTGAAGCTCAGTGAGTACGGGCTGTTCAGGGAGGAGGAGCTGATCGCGAGCCGGACCGAGCAGGACGTCTACGAGGCCCTCGGGCTGCAGTGGGTACCACCGCCGCTGCGCGAGGACGCCGGCGAGGTGCAGGCGGCCTCCCGCGGACAGGTGCCAGCGGTCGTCATGAATGAACAGATAACCGGGGACCTGCACACTCATACCAACCTGACCGACGGGGTGGCCAGCCTGGCGGAGATGGTCGCGGCCGCCGAGGCCAGGGGGTATGCGTACTACGCCGTCACCGATCACGCGCCCAACCTGTTCATGCAGCGGATGACCGATGAGAAGGTCCTGGCGCAGCGGGCTGAGATCGCGGCCCTGGCCACGAACGGCATGGTGCTGCTGCACGGGTCGGAGCTCAACATCGCGCCGGACGGCAGCGTGGACTGGGACGAGGACTTCCTCGCCGGGTTCGACATGTGCGTGGCCTCGGTCCACTCGCACTTCGATCAGGACCGCGCGCAGCTGACCCGGCGGTTCATCAGGGCCTGCGAGAATCCCCGGGTGAACATCATCGGGCACCCGCTGACCAGGAAGATCGGCCGGCGCCCGCCGGTCGACGTCGACTTGCCCGAGCTATTCGCGGCCTGCGCGCGCACCGGCACGGCGCTGGAGATCAACGCCTCGCCCGCGCGCCTCGACCTGCCCTCCGACCACGTCAAGGCGGCGCGGGACGCGGGCGTGAAGTTCGCCATCAGCACCGACGCGCACGCTATCGGGGACCTGGCGAACATGCCGTACGGGACAGGGACGGCCCAGCGCGGCTGGCTGACGGCCGATGACGTGATCAACGCCTGGCCGCTGGAGAAACTGCGCCGGTTTTTCAGGAAGGGATAGCGTACGAACCGTTGTTACTGACGAGTAGCATGACGGTAGGCAGTGAGCGCAGGCGAGAACCGGAAGGACTCTAATGAGGGCACGAGAGGTGGTCTTTGTCGACGGTGTCAGGACGCCGTTCGGCAAGGCAGGTCCCAACGGGATCTACGCACAGGTACGGGCCGATGACCTGGTCGTGCGGGTGATCAGGGAGCTGCTCAAGCGCAATCCCGGCCTGCCGCCGGAGCGGATCGGCGAGGTCGCGATCGCGGCCACCACGCAGATCGGCGACCAGGGGCTGACGATCGGCCGGTCCACGGCGATCCTGGCCGGCCTGCCTCGCTCCGTTCCCGGCTTCGCCATCGACCGGATGTGCGCCGGGGCGATGACCGCCGTGACGACCACCGCGGGCGAGGTCTCGCAGGGCGCCGTCGACGTGGCGATCGCCGGCGGCGTCGAGCACATGGGCCGCCACCCGATGGGCGAGGGAATCGACCCGAACCCGCGCTTCCTGTCTGAGCAGCTCGTCGACACCTCCGCCCTGGTGATGGGCCAGACCGCCGAGAACCTGCACGACCGCTTCCCTGCCATCACCCGCGAGCGCGCCGACGAGTACGCCTACCACAGCCAGCGCAAGGTGGCCGAGGCCTACGCGGCCGGCAAGATCCAGCCGCACCTGGTACCGACGGCGATCAGGACCGCGGAGCTCGGCTGGGGCCTGGCCACGGCGGACGAGCCGCCGCGGCCCGGCACGACGCTGGAGGGCCTGGCCGGCCTTAAGACGCCGTTCCGCCCGCATGGCCGGGTGACCGCCGGCAACTCCGCCGGCCTCAACGACGGCGCCACCGGCTGCCTCATCGCCGCCGAGTCGGTCGCCGCCGAGCTGGGCCTGCCGGCCCGGATGCGGCTGGTGGACTACCAGTTCGCCGGCGTCGAGCCGGAGGTCATGGGGGTCGGCCCGGTGCCCGCCACCGAGAAGCTGCTCGCCCGCAACGACCTCACGATAGACGACATCGGCCTCATCGAGATCAACGAGGCGTTCGCCGTGCAGGTGCTCGCCTTCCTCGACCACTTCAAGGTCGACGACGCGGACCCGCGCGTGAACCCGCTCGGCGGCGCGATCGCCTTCGGCCACCCGCTGGCATCCTCGGGCGTGCGGCTGATGTCCCAGCTGGCCGCCGAGTTCGCCGAGCGCCCCCAGGTGCGCTACGGCCTCACGACCATGTGCATCGGCCTGGGCATGGGTGGAACTGTCCTGTGGGAGAACACGGCTTTTTCGGAAGGCAGCGCCCGATGAGCACTAGCGAGGTTTTGACGGAACTGGCCGCCGAGCTGGCGGTCGGCTTCCCCGACGAGGTCGTGACCCAGGCGCTCGTCCGTGACGTGGACCTGTCGGCGCTCGGCGGTGCGGGCACCCTTGCCCTGATCACCCTGGACAATGGCAAGGACCACACCCGGCCCTCGACGTTCGGCCCTGGCGGCCTGGCGGCGCTGGGCGCGGCCCTGGACCTGGTGGCCTCGCGGGCCGCCGCCGGGGAGATCGTCGCCGTGGGCGTGACCGGCAAGCCCTTCATCTTCGCGGTCGGGGCTGACCTCAGCGGTGTCCCTGCCATCGACAGCCGCGAGGCCGGGCTGGCCATCGGGCGGCTGGGGCACGGGGTGTTCCGCCGCCTGGGCGAGCTGCCCGTCCCGTCCTTCGCGTTCGTCAACGGCGCGGCCATGGGCGGTGGCGTCGAGGTAGCGCTGCACTGCACCTACCGGACGATCTCCTCCGGCGTCCCGGCGGTGGCGCTGCCTGAGTGCTTCCTCGGCATGGTGCCCGCCTGGGGCGGTGCCTACCTGCTGCCCCGGCTGATCGGGCCGTCGGCCGCCCTGACCGTCATGGTCGAGAACGCGCTGTCGAACAACAAGATGCTGCGCGGGCCGCAGGCGTTCGCCCTCGGCATGGCCGACGCCATGTTCGAGCCGGCCGACTTCCTTGAGGAGTCACTGCGCTGGGCGGTGCGGGTGCTCGCTGGCGATGTGGCGATCGAGCGGTCGCTGGCGCCGGCCGAGGACTGGGACAAGGCCGTGGCTCAGGCCCGGTTCTTCCTTGACGGCAAGCTGCACGGCGCCGCCATGGCACCCTACCGCGCGGTCGACCTGGTCGCGGCGGCCCGCACCAGCTCGCGTGAGGAGGGCTTCACCGCCGAGGACGAGGCCAACGCGGACCTGCTGCTCTCCGATCAGCTGCGGGCCGGCCTTTACTCCTTCGACCTGGTGCAAAAGCGCGCGCGCAAGCCCGCCGGGGCACCGGACAAGAGCCTGGCCCGGCCGGTCACCAAGGTAGGCATCGTGGGCGCTGGCCTGATGGCCGCGCAGATCGCCTTGCTGTTCGCCCGCCGCCTGCAGGTTCCCGTCGTCATGACCGACCTGGATGACGCGCGGGTGGCCAAGGGCGTCGGGTACGCGCACGGCGAGATCGCCAAGCTGGCGTCGAAGGGACGGCTCTCGGCCGACGCGGCGAGCCGGCTGACGGCGCTGGTCACCGGGTCGGTCTCCAAGGACGGCTTCGCCGGCGCCGACTTCGTCATCGAGGCGGTCTTCGAGGACCTCGCCGTGAAGAAGCAGGTCTTCGCCGAGGTTGAGGCGGTCGTGGGCCCGCAGTGCGTGCTGGCCACCAACACCTCATCGCTGTCGGTGTCGGCGATGGCCAGCGATCTGGCCCACCCTGAGCGGGTCGTCGGGTTCCACTTCTTCAACCCCGTCGCGGTGCTGCCGCTGGTGGAGGTGGTCAGGGGCGATCGCACCGACGACGCCGCGCTGGCGACCGCCCTGAGCATCGGCAAGAGCCTCAAGAAAGACTGCGTGATCGTGGCCGACCGGCCGGCGTTCGTGGTCAACCGGCTGCTCACGCGGTTCCTCGGCGAGATCACCAAGGCGGTCGACGAGGGTACCCCGGTTGAGGTGGCCGAGCACGCGGCCGACCCGCTCGGGCTGCCGATGCCGCCGTTCCTGCTGCTGCAGCTGGTCGGGCCGGCGATCGCGCTGCACGTCGCGCAGACGCTCACGGAGGCGTTCCCCGACCGGTTCTCTGTATCGCCCAAGCTGGCCGCCCTCGTCGCCGCGGGCAAGACCGCCGTCTACGGGCCTGACCTGGCCTTCGACCCGGAGGTGGTGGCGCTGCTCAGCGGTGGTGCGGCCCCGTCGGCCGGTCCTGAGGTGCTCCAGCGGGCGCTTGAGGGCCTGGCGCAGGAGATCCGGATCATGCTCGACGAGGCCGTGGTCGCCGCTCCTGAGGACATCGACCTGTGCATGATCCTCGGCGCGGGCTGGCCGTTCCACCTGGGCGGTATCACCCCGTACCTGGACCGGGCCGGAATCTCGGCGAAGGTCAACGGGGCCACGTTCAGCGGGTGACACCGCCGGGCATAATCGCGACAGCACCGGCCTAATGCTATTACCTACGGTTTCCTAGGCAGAGTAAGTATTTTTACCTACCATTACCGACGATTCCGCTGCCCTGGCGATGCTTTTGTGTGATAGGAATCGTGTAACGCCGTGCTGGGCTGGCACGGCGTTGCGCGATGCACGAGACGGCACACGAGTACAGGCGGGGCTGGCCAACGTGGCTGACGAGTGGCTCAAAGAGACAACGCGCCCGGTCAAGGTGACACAGGTCGACGCCACGGCACCGAACGTGGCGAGGGTCTGGAACTACCTGGTCGGGGGCAGGGACAACTTCGAGGCGGACCGCAAGGCGGCCCGCCAGCTCATCGCGGCGTCCCCGGTCATGGCCGAGGTCGCCCCGGCCACCCGGGCGTTCCACGGGCGGGCCGTGCGCTTCCTCGCCGAGGCGGGGATCCGGCAGTTCCTTGACATCGGCACTGGCATGCCGACCGCGGGCAATACCCACGACGTCGCGCAGGCGATGGCGCCGGAGAGCCGGATCGTCTACGTGGACAACGACCCGGTTGTCCTCGCGCACGCCCGGGCACTGCTTACGTCGTCTGGGCAGGGCGCGACCAGCTACATCGACGCGGACGCCCGCGACCCGCGGGAGATCATCTCCCAGGCCCGGGCGACGCTGGACTTCGGCCTGCCGGTGGCGGTGATCCTCATCGACATCCTCAACTTCATCCAGGGTGCCGACACCGCGGCCGGGATCATCGGCGCGCTTGTCGGCGCGCTGATCCCAGGAAGCTACCTGGTGGTCATGCAGCCGGCCAGCGACCTGGACCCATCGCTGGCGACAGCGGCGCTGCGATGGAACCAGATCGCGCCGACGCCGGTCGTGCTGCGCACGCGGGCTGAGGTGGCGTCGTGGGCGGACGGCCTTGAGCTCATCGAGCCCGGCGTGGTCCAGGTGGAGCAGTGGCGCCCGGCCGAGGACACCGCGGCGCGCTCCACCCCGCTGTACGGCTTCGTCGCCCGCAGCCGGTAAGCCGGTCGCGGTCGATTCCTGCCGCTGGCCCTTGTCACCATGGTAGGAACGCAGTGGAGGCGAGGCAGGGACATGGCGTACGGGCAGCACGAGCAAGGCGGCTTTACCAGCGCGGGACTGGCGGCGCTGGACGCCAGCCTGGAGCGGCATGTCGCGTCGGGTGAGGTGCCAGGACTTGTCGCGCTCGTCGCGCGCGGCGATCAGCTGCACGTCACGGTGGCGGGGCGGGCGAGCGATGGCACCGGGCAGCCCATGCGGCGCGACTCGATCTTCCGGATCGCGTCGATGACCAAGCCGATCGTCGGGGTGGCGGCGATGCTCCTCATCGCCGACGGCGCGATGGACCTGGCCGATCCGGTCGAGCGCTGGCTTCCCGAGCTCGCCAGCCGGCGAGTGCTGCGGCACCTTCAGGCGCCGCTGGACGACACGGTGCCCGCCGAGCGGCCCATCACCGTCGAGGACGTGCTGTCGTTCCGGCTCGGGTTCGGCGTCATCATGACACCGGGCCAGTACCCCGTGGCCGAGGCTGAGGCGTCGCTCGGGCTGAAGACGCTCGGCCCGCCCTGGCCGCCCTGCCAGCTCACTCCGGACGAGTGGATCGCTGGCCTCGGCTCCCTTCCGCTGCTCGACCAGCCGGGCGAGCGGTGGCGCTACAACACCGGGGCAACCGTGGCCGGGATCCTCATCGAGCGGGTCGCCGGCAGCCCGCTGGCCGAGGTGCTGGCGCGGCGGATCTTCGAGCCGCTGGGGATGGCCGACACGGGCTTCTTCGTCCCGCCTGCCAAGCTCGGGCGGTTCACCAGCATGTACCGATCCGGTGATGCCGCCGAGGCCGGAGCAGACAGTCGCACGCTGGTCGACCCCCCGGATGGGTGGTACAGCGCGCCACCGGTACTGCCCGACGCGTCCTCCTGGCTGGTCTCCACGGTGGACGACCTGTACGCGTTCACCCACCTGCTGGCGGGCGCCCTCGCCGCGCGGCCGGGTGAGCCTGCTGAACGCCGCGTGGGGCTGCCGGCCCACGCGGCCCGGCTGATGCTCCGTGACCGTACGACCGCCGCAGACAAGGCCGACAACCCGTGGTTCTTCGGCGGCCAGGATGCCGGAAGCCCGAGCGGCTGGGGCCTGATGATGTCAGTGCCCGCGACGACCATCACCGGGGATGGCGCCGGCGGCCCGGCCACCGGCGGACGGCCGGGCGGGTACGGCTGGGATGGCGGCAGCGGGACCACGTGGCGCACCGACCCGGCTGCCGGGCTGACCGGGATCCTGCTGACTCAGCGGATGCTGGCCTCGCCTGAGCCTCCCCAGGTGGCGCGCGACTTCTGGGCGGCGGCCTACGCGGCCCTGGCGTTACGGCGTCGCGGAACCTGGCCTCGTCCCATCCGGCTTACGGCTCCGTGGGACCGGCCTTGTCCCATCCGGCCACGAGCGAGTGCTGCGTCACGTCGCCGGCTTGCACTTCCTGGCCGCAGTGGCGGCAGGTCATGACCGGGTCCAGGTCATGACCGCAGGAATGCGCCCATGTCGAGGGCGGAGTGGGCACCGCCCACTTGTCGCCCCAGGCCCGCAGGGCCGTCAGCACCGGGCGCAGGTCGTCACCCGACTTGGTCAGTGAGTACTCATGTCGCGGCGGGTGGTCGCTGTAGAGGTTCCGCTCGATCACGCCCACCGCCTCCAGTGCCCGCAGGCGGGCGGCGAGCCGGTCCCTGGGTGCGCCGGTATTACGGGCGATCTGGTCGAACCGGCGGTTGCCGAAGCTGATCTCCCTGATCGCGAGCAGCGCCCACTTCTCCCCGACAAGGCTGAGCGCCGCCGCCACCGAGCACGGCCGTCCCGGAAGGTCCCACCCGGTGGCCTGGTCAACGGAAGCCTGATCCTCGCTCATGACGGCAAGTATATGTCAGTTGTGCAATCAAACCCACTCGGGTTATGCTCCCGAAGGTTGGATTTTCATACGAACGTACTGCGGGTGGCAGCGGAGGGCACGTGGGCAACGAGAAAAAGCCAGGCTCGTTCGGCATCGTCTTCGCCGTGGTGGGAGCCGGCATCGCGATGGTGAACATGGACCTGTTCATCGCCAACGTGGCGCTCCCCTCGATCGGGCGGGCCTTTGGCGGCGCGGACCTGGCGTCGCTGTCGTGGGTGCTCAACGCCTACGCGATCATCTTCGCGGCCCTGCTCGTCCCGGCGGGACGGCTGGCCGACCGGATGGGACGGCGGGCCGCCTTCCTCATCGGGGTCGTGGTCTTCGCCTTGTCGTCGGCTTGGTGCGCGGGCTCGACCGGCGTGTGGGAACTGGTGGCCGCGCGGGTCGTGCAGGCGGCGGGGGGCGCGCTGATGATGCCCGCGTCGCTCGGCCTGCTGCTGGCCGCGGCACCGGCGGACAAGCGCCACGGCGCGATCCGGGGCTGGACGGCCATCGGCGGGCTCGCCGCCTCGCTCGGCCCGGTCATCGGCGGCCTGCTCGTCGAGGTGAGCTGGCACTGGGTGTTCCTGGTCAACGTCCCGGTCGCGGCGGTCACCCTCATCGTCGGGCTGCGGGTGCTGCCCCGCCTGGCACCGACCGACGCCGAGCGGCACGAGCCGCGGCCGGACATGGCCGGCGCGGCGATCCTCACCCTCGCGATCGGCATCCTGGCCCTCGCGCTTACCAAGACCGACGGCTGGGGCTGGGGTTCGCCCCGCGTCCTCGGCCTCATCGCCGTCGCCATCGCGCTCGCCGTGGTCCTTGTCCGCCGCTCGGCCCGGCACGTCGCCCCGGTCATTGAGCCGGGCCTGCTGCGCCAGCCGACGTTCGGGACGGCGACGGCGGCGAATGTCGTGTTCGGGATGGCCTTCGGCGCGATGCTGCTGCTTGTCACCTTGTGGTGCCAGGATGTCTGGGGCTGGTCGGCCCTGCGCGGTGGCCTGGCGTTCGCCCCGGGCCCGCTGATGGTCCCGTTCCTTTCCGTGGGCGCGGGCCCGCTCGCCAAGCGGATCGGCCCAGGCCCTGTCGCCGCCGTCGGCTGCCTGATCTACGCGTGCGGCTGCGCCTTCTGGCGGCTGAACCTGTCGCTGGCTCCCGACTATCCCGCTCACATGCTGCCGGGCGTGCTGATGACCGGCGTGGGCGTGGGGCTCACGCTGCCCACCCTGGTCAGCGCGGGGGTCGCGGCCGTCCCGCCCGCCAGGTTCGCCACCGGCTCGGGCATCGTCACGATGGCCCGCCAGCTTGGCATCGTGATCGGCGTCGCGCTGCTTGTCACCGTGCTCGGCACGCCCACCAGGGCGACGGCCATCACCGACTTCGGCCGCAGCTTCGTGCTCACCGCCAGCCTCGCCGCGGCGGCTGCGCTGGTGTCGCTGCTGCTTGTCGTCGCAGGCCAGAAGGCCGCGCCCGGCGGCAGCGCGCGGCGGGCCGGTTCCGGTGCCCCCGTTGCCGCCGAGCTGATGCCGGAGCTCGACTCGTCGGCCGGCTAGCGTCGCTTAGCCGAGCGACGCGGTCGCCGCCCGCAGGTCGTCCAGGGCAGCCAGCGCGTACGGCGCCAGCCCCCCGCTGTCATCACGCTCGCTCGCCGACCACTGGGCGTAGCCGAGCTTGAACGCGAGAACCCCGAGCTCGCCCGCCAGGTGCGCGGTCGGGACGGGGACGCCGCGGGCGACGAGCGCGGCGGTCATGGCGGCCGCGAGGCCGACGCTCTTCAGCGCGTCGCGTTCCTGCAGCTCGGCGCTGGCCGCCACGGCCGCCATCAGGCGAGGGCCGAGGTCGCGGTTCGCCGGCTCCAGGGCGCTCGATGCCCGCTCAAGGCCGACGGCGACCGCCTCTAGCGGGCTAGCGCCCGCAGGCGCCTCGGCGATCCCCTCGGCTAGGAGCCGGCTCAACGTTTCCTGCCCGGCTACGAGGACCTCGCGCTTGTCGGGGAAGTGCCGGAAGAAGGTGCTGTTGGTGACCCCGGCGCGCTCGGCGATCTGCGCCACGGTGGTGGCGTCATAGCCCTGCTCGGTGAACAGGTCCACGGCCGCCACGATCAGCCGCTCTCGCGCCCCCGGTTGCCATCGAGCCATGCAGCCCATCATAGGTGATGCGACAGGACACCCATGAGTGATGCGATAGAACTCCCATCGGCTGCTACAGTGATGGGACAACCATCTCATCACCTGGAGAGCCTCATGCACGTCTTCGTCACGGGCGGTACCGGCACCATCGGCTCCGCCGTCGTCGCCGAACTGCTCGCAGGCGGCCACACCGTTCTCGCGCTGGCCCGCTCCGACCACTCCGAGCAAGCCCTCAAGGACGCCGGCGCCGAGGTGCTGCGGGGCGGCCTTGCCGACCTCGACGTCCTGCGGGCTGGCGTCGCGCGGTCCGGCGGTGTCATGAGCCTGGCCTTCGAGCGCGCCTACGGCAGCCCGGACGAGCTCGGGGCCGCCATCACCCAGGAGAGCGCCGCGATGGCTGCGCTGGGCGAGGCGCTCATCGGCAGCGACCGCCCGATCGTCACCGTCTCCGGGACGCCGTGGGTGGCGGGCCGCGCCTCCACCGAGGCCGATCCGCTGCCGACCGACGGGCCGGTGGGCGGCCGGGGCCGCTCGGTCAACGCGCTGCTTGCGCTGGCCGCGCGCGGTGTGCGCGCCACGGCTGTCCGCATGCCGCGCACCGTCCACAACCAGGGGCAGGGCGGATTCGCGGGCCTGCTGGCTGAGCAGGCGCGCCGCGCCGGGATCGTGGGCTACCCGGGCGACGGAGCCCAGCGCTGGCCGGCCGTGCACGCCCTCGACGCGGCCGTCCTGTTCCGGCTGGCCCTCGAATCGGCCCCGGCCGGAACGGCCTGGCACGCCGTCGCCGACGAGGGCGATGCGGTCCGCGACATCGCCGCCGTCATCGGCCGGCGGCTGAGCCTCCCGGTCCAGTCCGTGGCGGAGGAGAACTTCGGCCCGTTCGGCCCGATCTTCGCGATGGACCAGCCGGCCTCAAGCGCCCACACGCGCGAGGCCCTCGGCTGGGAGCCGACCCACGCCAGCCTCCTCGACGACCTGGAAAACATTCAGCCCTGAATCCCGGCGGTGGCTCGGGGCCGGCCGAGCGGGATCAGCCGGCCCCGAGCCAGGCGGCGACGTCGAGGCGGAACGGGGCGCCGGCCATCTGGCGCAGGCTTGCCTCCAGGTCATCGACGCGACCGGGGCCGAGCGTCGCGATCCAGCGGTTACGGATGTCGGTGAAGATCGCCGCGGACTGGCCGAGGGCGTCTAGGCCGCGCGGGGTTAGCCGCACCAGCTTGCGGCGCCGGTCGGCGTCGTCGCCTGCCCGGGTCGCGTAGCCGACGGCCTCTAGTCGCTCGATGGTCTTGCCCGCCGCCTGCTTGGAGATTCCCAGTCGTCGGCCGACGTCGGTCGCGGTCGCCCCGTCAAGGCCGATGGCCTGCATCGCGAACCCGTGCGCGGGCCGCATGTCGGGGTGGCCCCGGCGGGCCAGCTCGGCGTGCAGCTCCTCGATGATCGCCCGGAATCCGCCAAGCAGCAGCAGCGGGAGCTCATACCCGCCTGAGGTCGCGCTTGCCATTGATAGACAACCATCCTTACTATTTTAGGCAACCGAGTTGTCTTTCATGATAGGAGAGAGGGATGGCTGCCAGCTATCCAGTGAACACCGACCACCCGGTATTCACCGAGCACACGATCGAGTCTGCCCCGCCGGCCTCGCGTCGGCCCATGATGGCCATCGAAAAAGACCTGGGCTACCTTCCCGCGGGCGCGGCACGGTGGGCGACGTCGCCGCACCTGCTCGACCTACACCCTGTCTACGTTCGCCAACCGCCTCACCCGTGCCCCAGTGGACGAGCGCTCCACAGGCAAGTCAGGGGTGGCCGGCCTCGCCGCTGATCAGGGTGACCCGTCCAGCCAGGGGTCATAGGAACGCTCGCCCCACCAGACGCGCTCGCGCATAGGCTCAGCCTTCGATGCCCAGGTCCGCCTCTCCGTGGCGGCTGGGGCAAGCCCAGGATGGCGCGTGAGGGATGAAGGCCTGTCATGCGCCGACGAACAGTAGGAATGATGACGCCCCCTCGACCGTCCCCGGCGGATCCAGGAACGATCCAGAAACGCCTAGTACCGGATCGCGATCTCGGTACCGTCGTCGCCGCGCTGCCCGGGGTCGGTCATGGTCACCGCCGTGCCGGCCGCGATCCGCCCCGCGCTCCAAGCCGCGGCGGCCGCGTCGAGCAGGTCGTCCTCGGCGGGAGCAGGACCGCCAGGGCCGGATCGGACCGATCGGGCGGACGGCAGCTCGATGCCGGCCGCCGCCAGCAGCGCGCGGCGCGTGGCCCGGCCTTCTGGGGTGTGCTTGCTTTCCGCCAGCGGCGATCCAGCCAGGGCGCAGAAGGCCAGCTCCGGGTGCACCTCATACAGCTGGTGTCGGCAGGCACGGCGGTAGCCGTCCGCGTCGAGCAGCGCCGTGCGCAGGCCCCAGGCCTGCACGCTGAGGCCCTTGCCGGTGAGCTGGCGGCAGCGGCGGTTCGCCGCGGGGAACACCTGCTCATCCCAGACGGGGCGTGGTGCTATCGCGAACACTGTTGACCCCCGGCGCCCGAGGGCACGGCGCGCTAGGGCGTCAACCGTGCGCCAGCCCTCGGCCAGCAGCCCGAGCGGCATGTCGATCCCGGTGACCCCGGTCAGGCCCAGGCCCGCCAGCGAGACGGCGACCCGCGCCATCGGAGCGCCGGCATTCGCGGCGCCCCCCAGCGGGAGCGTGACCGCGACCCAGCCGCCACGGCAGGCATCAACGCCGGTCAAGCCGTCCACGAACGTCAGGAGGCCGCGCGCAGGGCCGACACGCTGGTGAGGTACTCCTCGACCTGGCGACGCATCGAGTGGGCCTCAGGCAGTGTGCTGAGTGCCACGTTCAGCACCCGCTCGGCCTCGTCGAGCTCGCCGCGGGGATGCCCGCAGTTGGCGTAGTGCGCCACAAGCGCCATCCCCAGGCTGGCCAGCCGCGTCCCGAAGGCCGGGGCGTCAGGGTCAGTGGCGCCGACCGCCTCCCTGGCGACCTCCACGGCCTGGGTCAGCAGCGGCTGGCTTTGCTGCTTCAGGCCCTGGGTCAGCAGCACGTTCCCGATGTTGGACAGCATGCCAGCCAGCTCCGGGCTGCCCGGCGGCAGCGCGCTCGCCGCCCCCCGGTAGGTGGCCAGGGCCTCGTCGAGCACCTCGGGAGCCCGGGCCCGCGCGTACTCCTCCTGCAGGGCGCCAGCGAGGTTGCTGACGTGCCGGGCGTAGGCAGGGTCGTTCGGCCCGGTCAGCGACAGGGCTGTCCGGCCGGCGCTGATCGCCTCGGCCAGCCGGGCCGGGTCATTGTCGCGCTGGTAGGCCATCCGGAGCAGCACGCATCGCGTCCCCAGCGCCAGGGCATGCCCTTGGGCGTCGCCTGGCTTGACGGCGTCCAGCGCCATCTGGCTCGACTCGATCGCCATCTGAAGCGTCGCTACGGTACCGGTCTGCAGGTACTGCTCCCGCAGACTCTCGGTAATGCGCAGGTGATAGGTGGTGTCCCGCACGGGCTGTGCTGGGGCCGGGGCGGGCTGGCCCGGGGTCGATGCGGGCTCGGCGGCCGTCGGCTCCCCAGGCTGCGGCTGGGACGGCCGCAGCCGCGCGGTCTGCGACTGCGTCGAGTAGGGACCAGAGCTCCGCAAGCGCGCCGTCGACGCGGGATCCGGCGCCGGCGACTCTCCGGGTGCCGAGGGGGTGGCTGGAGCCGGCGGTGTGCTCGGTGTCGGCGGTGTGCTCGGTGCCGCAGTGCTGCCTGGCAGGGGCAGGCCCAGCGAGGACCGGTCGACCAGGACCGTCTTGCCCTCGGTCGAGACCCGGGCGGGCGGTGGGGTCACTGGCCGCACCAGGCCCGTGTCCATCCGCGTCGCCTGCGCGGGGCTGGCCGGCCGCGGGCCTGACCCGGCCGGCCGTGGGCCGGGGGACTGCGGGCTGGCCGGTTGCGGGCCGGACGGCAGCGGATCAGCCGATTGCGCGTCGGTGGCTTGGGGCCCGGCCGGCTCGGGCCCTGGAGTTGCCTGATCGCGGCGGGGGCGCCGCACTCGCGTCAGCTCTGTGGGCTCGAAGGACTCGTCCTGCGGGGGGGCCGGGGGCTGTGGACGCGACGGCAGGGGCGTTGGCGGCTGCGGCGCTGGAAACCCCAGATCGGCCTGACCGGCAGGCGGGGCCGGCCTGACCGGTGCCGCGAGCGCCTCAGCGGCGGGGGAGCGTGGCTCATCACTCGCGTCTCCGAACGCCCGGTGCAGCATCGTCGGCTGGTAGGCGGCCAGCCCAGAATCGGGGGATGCCGGGCCCGGTACCGGCGCTGGCGACTGGGGCGGGCCACCGTGGTCGCCGCCGGGGGAGGGAGCGTTCAGGATCGCGCCAAGATTTTCCAGCTGCTGGCGGATATCGGGTGCCTCGTCGACCTTGGCGAGCGCGAGCTCATACCACTGGCGGGCGTCGCCCTGATACTCCGTGCCGACCAGGAAGGTCGCCAGGCTGCACATGGCCCGGGGCAGGCCGGCCATGGCGGCCTGGTGCCAGAACCAGGCCGCACCCTGCAGGTCGCCACGCTCGGAGAAGATGTTGCCGACGTTGTTCATGGCGTTCGGGTCGCCCGCGTCGGCCGCCTGGCGGAGCACGAATTCGGCCTCACCCGCCCGGCCCGTCTGCTTGAGGAGCACGCCTAGGTCGTTTTGCGCGTCAAGGACGCCGGCCCCCGCAGCCCGCCGATAGCACTGCTCGGCCTGCACGGGATCGCCTGCCTGCAGGTAGGCCGACCCCAGGGAGCGCAGCGACAGGGCGTCGCTGGTCTTGGCGGCCTTCGCGAACTGCCTCAGTGCCCCGGCGCGGTCCCCGGCCTGCAACAGCGCGAGTCCAGAATTGATCAGCGCGGGAGTGTCGCTCGCTGCCTGCCTCGACCGGCCCCGGAACATCTGTTCTCCCACGATTCTCGCAGCATCTTTCCGCTAATAATGCCGTGCCGGCGCAGGCGGCAACAGCCCTAGGCCCGCCACGGTTTCTCCCCGGCGGCAGCATGGGCACGGCATGGGGTTTGTCCGCCGCGTTGCCGCCGCCTACCGGCGCCCCACCGGTGCTGTCGGCCATCTTCAGTGGACCCTACCGACAAACGCGACTGGCACACGCCGACCAGCTGCTCGACCCGGATGGTGGGACGCGAGCTCGACGTTGAACCATCCGCTCCGGCCGCCTTGCGGCTGGCCCGTGCCACCGTGCAATCGATCGCGGGCGATCGGCTGCCGGCCTCGTGGACGGACGAGGAGGCCGTCTTGCTGGGTACCGGGCGCCTGCGGCTCGACGCAGAGCAGACCCGGCAGGCCGGGCAGCTGGCCCGCCGGCTGCCCGCGCTCGGCTAGACGAAGATCTACGGGACGCAGTCTTCGCCCTGCCGGGCGGGGAGCGCGTCAAACAGGCCGCTGGCGCAGCGCGGTGGCGGCGTCGAGGTAGCCCTGGATCTGCGAGCGGAGCGCGTGGTCGGCCGGAAGGGTCGCGAGGGCCCGGGAGAATAGGCTCTCGGCCTCGTCGAGCTCCGACTGCGGACCCTGGTTGTTGGCATGGTGGGCGACCAGGGCCATCCCGAGGCCGGCCAGCCGGGTCGGGAAGGCGGGGCTGTCGGGGGCGCTCAACGCGACGGCCTGGCGGCCCGCCTCGACCGCGTCGGCCAGCAGGCGGGGCTCCTGAAGTCCCTGCGTCATCAGCACGTTGCAGATGTTGGCGTACAGGCCTGCCAGCTCCGGATGTCCCGTGGGCAGCACGTGAACACCATCGCGGTAAAGAGCCAGGGCCTCGGTCAGGATGGCTGGGCTGCGGGTCCGGCCATACTCCTCCTGCAGCGCACTGGCCAGGCTGGTGAGCGTACGGGAAAAGCTGGGATCGGAGGGCCGCACCAGTGACTTCGCCGCCCGGCCCGCCTCGATCGCCTCCGCCAGCTTGGTCTGGTCCTTGTCCCGCTGGTAGGCCAGCCGCAGCAGCGCGCAGCGTAGGCCAAGCACAAGTCCCCGTGTCGCCAGGTCGCCGGCCGGGACGGAGTCGATGGCCAGCTGGCTAGCCTCCAGCGCCTGGCCGAGCTGGCCCGGGTCCCCGGTGGCCTGGTACTCCTCGCGCAGCCGATCGGCGGTCCGCAAGGCGTCGGGCACGTCCACGCCGCTGACGTGCTCGGGTGGGGGAGTCGGCAGGACCGCCCGGGCGATCAGGGTCGGCGGCTCGAGCGTGGGAACGGCGTGGGGCGGGCCGGCGGGCAGCAGGCTAGCGGGCGGCGGGGCAAAGCTGCCAGGCTCGCTGGTCGTGTCGCCTGCCGGCGCGGCTGCCTGCGCGGTGGCCACGGCGCCGTTGCGCGTCTCTTCGGCCGACTCAGGCCGGGCGGCTGGTTCGTCCGGCCTGGACTCGGGTGTCACCGGCCCGAGTCGGGGATTGGACCTGGGCCGGTGAACGGTCGCCGAGGTCTGGACGTCCGGGCCATCGCCGGCGAAGTCCTCGGCCGCGCCGCCGATGACAGCCGGGGGCGGCATCGGCGGCGGCACAGGAAGCGGCGGAGATTGCGGTGAGAGCGTGGCGGCCGCCTGGGCTGGGAAGGGCACGGCGGGCGCGGGCGAATACGGCCCCGGCGGGGCAGGCGTCGGCGCTGGCGCGCCGGATGGTGTGGGCGTGTTAGCTGGGGGCAGCGGCCAGGCCGGCGGCGGCGTGGCCGGCGGCGGCGTGCTCGCGGGCGAGGGTGGCCAGGACGGCGGCGGAGCAGCGGGTGGCGGCATGCTCGATGGGGCCGGTGGCGAGAATGGCGGCGGTGATCCTGGTAGATACGGGCCGGTGGTCTGCGTTGGCTCATAGGCCGGGCCGGCGGACGCGGGGGGCGCGGGCGGCCAGGAGGGCGGTGTGACGGGCGACGGCATGACGGGTGCGGCAGGCGGCGTGACGCTAGGCGCGGGCGGCCCGGTCGGCAGGCCGCTGACGGCGGCGGCGAGCGCGTCGAGTTGCTCGCGGATATCCGGCGCCTCGGGCAGCTTGGTCACCGCCCGGTCGTACCACCGCCGCGCCTCCGGATGCCCGCTGGACGCGAGGTACATGCCCAGGCTGCACATGGCGCGGGGATTCCCGGCCTCGGCGGCTCGGTGCCAGAACCAGGTGGCGCCCGATTGGTCACCGCGCTCGGAGAAGAGATTACCGAGGTTGTTCAGCGCATTCGGGTCACCGGCGTCGGCCGCCTGGCGGAGCGCCTGCTCCGCCTCGGCCGGCCGGCCAGTCCGCCTCAGCAGCACGCCGAGGTCGTTGAGCGCGTCCCTGGAGCCGGCGGCCACCGCCCGCCTGATGACGTGCTCGGCGAATTGCATCTCGCCCGCCTGCTGGTAGGCCAGCCCGAGCCCGCGCAAGACGCCCGGGTCGTTGCTATGGCTGATCTCCGCGAACAGCCGCAGCGCCCCAGTGCGGTCACCGCCTTGCAGCAGCGTCAGCCCAGTACCGATCTTCGCGGAAAATTCGGTCTGCGACCGACGCCGGAACATCCGTCCTCCCGACGGTCAACGCGTGCACCTTGTTTGCGTCCAATCTATTGCGTCCACATGCAAAACGAAACCGACCATTCGACACGATCCGCCAACTATCGCGGCCGGTTACCACCACACCCGCGCGGCGATGGACGCGACGAGACCGCCCGCCACTGACATACTTCAGGGATGCTCAGCGATCTTGCCGACAGCGGAGCCGGAGAAACCGCAGCGACCCTTGTCGCACTGCACTACAGGGGGTCTGGGGCGAGTGAGCTGAGTGCCCTGCTCACGCCGCGGCTCGCTGGGCTGCCCGCGGTCCGGCTGGTGCTGCCTCAGGGGGAAAGGCCACGGGGTAACGGCTATACCTGGTTCCCCGAGGAGCATTACAGCGACCCGAGCGTGCAGGCGGAAAACGTCGCGCGGGTCGCGGACGAGCTGGCCGAGCGGCTGGAAGCGTACGCGCCGTTCATCGTCACCGGCATGTCTCAAGGCGGTGACCTCAGCCTTGCCCTCGCCGCTCGCCACCCCAGCCTGGTCGCCGCCGCCCTGCCGATGCTCGGCCTGCTGCCCGATGAGTTGCTTCCGGCCGATGCGGCGGGAATGCCACCGCTCTGGCTCTATCACGGGGAGTCCGACCCGCAGGTCCCGATCGGCCGGGCTCGCCGTACCGCCCAGGCGCTGGCCGAGCGGGGCGCCCGTGTCGCCCTGCGCACGTATCCCGGCGTCGTCCACGACGTTCCTGACGTGCTCCTGGCCGACTGGCGATCGGACCTGGCTGCCGTTGTGCCTAGCGACTGTCCCCGACAGCGTGCAGGGCGCGCTCCTGGCGCCGAGACGGCAGCGGAGCCTGACCCGGCTGCGATTGGCCGGCCGGGTGGGTCAGGCGGCTGACGGCACGGCAGCAGAACTGGGCGGTCACCCGCTCGCCGGCCAGGGCGACTGGCACGTCGTCGAGCCACATCAGGGCGGATGACTCGACCGAAACGTGCCCGCCGGTGGTCATCGAATCGCGGACCAGCCGCGCGCCGAGCGGTTCGCGGCGCACGCCAAACTCGGCCAGGGCCTTGCCGAACGGGACGGTGGACGGCGGCGGCAGCGCCTCGCCCAGGTTGGGGATGCCGAGCGCCTCGCGCGCGTGCTCGGGAAGCCGCCATGGCAGGACCAGCGAGGTCACCTCGGCCACCAGCAGGCCAGAGGCCAGGGTGCGCAGGGCACCCGAGCGATAGTGCCCGGACGTTCCCTGTGGCGCGTGGAGCTCATAGCATTCCGCCGAGGTCAGCAGCCGGTCCGCGCGCCCGGTCAGCTCAATGTGGATCTGCTCGTGGGCCAGTTCCTCGAACAGGAGCGTCGCTGGCCCGGCGTTGCGCGCGAGCAGGGCGACAATGGAGGCGGCAGCCTGCAATCCGGTCAGTTGGGTGCCATTGGCCAGTGGTCCAGGCGGTGGCGCGAACTGATCGACTGCCTCGGTGATCGCGGCGAGCTTGGCCGCGTTCCCGAGGTCCGGGTGCACGAGTATCAGCCGGATGTCCCTGATCATCCCGGTTATGAGATCAGGCAGGGCGTCTTCAACGTCCGGCTCGTGAAGCCACGAGAGCGAGTAATCCATAAGCAAAATGTAAGCACTTGACTACAGAATGCGCTAGGCCTCTGAGCAGCAGATAAGCGAGTATTTACCGATTCGACATGATCGGTCACTGATCGTGTCCACAGAAATCCCGGCCGCCGCTTTCGTCACTCCTGACCAGGCAGAAGGGTCCTCCTCGCGCTTGGGACAGGGCTGCCACGAAAGCCGCGGCCTGGTGACGTCAGGGCGATGGGGGATGTTACGGGTTCTGGATGTAGGCCGGAATAGGGGAGATTCGTTCTATGCTCTGAGCGGGACGAGCGAACGGAGCGGCGGCATGGCAGGCGGGTCCGGCGACGGGACCATGGCGGGCGTTGACTTCTCCAGGCCACATCCGGCCCGCATGTACGACTACTACCTCGGCGGCAAGGACAACTTCGCGATCGACCGCGAGACGGCGGAGCGCGGCATGCAAAGCTGGCCGACCGTGCGCACCGCCACCAGGGAGAACCGCAGGTTCCTCGCGCGCGCGGTGAACTACCTGGCCGGTGAGGCCGGGATCAGGCAGTTCCTCGACATCGGCACCGGCCTGCCCACCGCGGGCAACACCCACGAGGTCGCGCAGGCGATCGACCCGGACAGCCGCATCATGTACGTGGACAACGACCCGCTGGTGCTTGCGCACGCCCGGGCGCTGCTCACCTCGGCGCCGGAGGGCCGGACCGGCTACATCGAGGCTGACTTGCGGGAGCCGCAGCAGATCCTGGCCAACCCGCTGGTGAGCGAGGTGCTCGACCTGAGCAAGCCGGTCGCGCTGATGCTGATCGCGATCTTGCACTTCATCGGGGACGCCGACGACCCGGGAGGCATCGTCGCGAGCCTGCTGGCCGGGCTGGCGCCGGGCAGTTACCTGGTCGCGACGAGCGTCAGCCCCGAGGATGATCCTGAGGGCGTGCACGGCCTTGAGCGCACCTATCGCGACGGCGGCATGACGCTGCAGGCCCGGACAGCCGACGAGTTCGGGCACCTGGTCTTCGCTGGCCTCGAGCTGGTGCCGCCGGGCATGGTCCTGGTCTCTGAGTGGCGGCCGGACGGGGACGGGCCACGGCCTCGGGCCGCGGATGTCAGCGTCTACGGTGCCGTCGCGCGCAAGCCGCTGGCCGGGTTCTAGCCTGCTGGAGAGCGCGGGCCGGCCAGGGCGCGGGCCGGGTCGATATGATCAGGAATCCTGCGTACGTATCCTGGAAATCCTGCGCACATCCATAAATCGCAAGCCCATACGAAATTTAGGTATGTCTGTATCGCCCGGAGACCTCCCATTTGGTAACCGTCCGTCGGTACATTGGCCATGTGGGACGGGAGCTACCGGGTCTCGACTTTTCAACGCCGAACGTCGCCCGGATGTATGACTACCTCCTTGGGGGGCTTAACAACTTCGCCGCCGATCGCGCGGCCGCTGAGCGGGTGCTGACGCACCTGCCACAGCAGCGGGCGGCGGCGATCGAGAATCGCCAGTTCATTGACCGCGCCGTGCGCTTCCTGGCCGAGCCGGAGCAGGGCATCAGGCAATTCCTCGACATCGGCGCGGGCCTGCCGACCAGGCGGAGCGTGCACGAGGTGGCCAAGCTCGTGAACCCGGCGTGCCGGGTGGTTTACGTGGACTACGACCCCGTGGTCGTCTCGCACGGCAAGGCGATGCTGGCCGAGCGCGACTGCAGCGTCGTGGTCCAGGAGGACCTGTGTGACCCGGAAGCGCTGCTGAGCAACCCGGAGCTCCTGGCCCACCTCGACCTGAGCCGGCCGGTTGGGCTGATCGTGGTCAACATCCTGCACTGGATTGCCGACGCGGATCGCCCGCGGCAGGCCCTGGGGGTGCTGCGTGACGCCCTCGCGCCGGGCAGCTACCTGGTCCTCACGCACATGAGCGAGGACCTGATCGGTACGTCAGACAAGGACGCCGCCAAGCGGGCCGCCCGCGTCTTCGACACGGCCAGCGCCCAGCTGTGGTTCCGCGGCCAGGCCGAGGTCCTGACGTTCTTCGACGGCTGGCGGCTTGTCCCCCCCGGGCTGGTGCCCAAGCATGAATGGCGGCCTGGGCCCAGTGCCGGTGGCTCGATCTTCGACATCGCCTACGGCGGCGTGGCCATGAAGCCCTGATGGCCCGCCACATCAGTGGCGGGCCATCAGCGGCGGAGCAGGCGGGCTAGCTGAGGCCCTCGGCCTTGAGGAACCCGGCCGCCACGGTCGAGTAGTTGGCGTGCTGGGTGATGACCGCATTGTCCATCTGGAGCAGGGCGCTCGTCGTGAGCTTGGCGGAGATCGCGTTCAGCACGCTTTCGATCGTCGGGGTGAGGGCCGGCTTGTAGACCAGCGGGATGACGTTCTGGGCGGCGAAGTTGAACTTGGGGTCGCTGAGGGAGACCAGGTGGTCGGAGATGATCTGCGGCGTCGTCGTGAAGACGTCGGCGGCCTGTACCTTGCCGTCCTGCAGCGCGGCCAGGGTGATGGGGCCCGACTCATCGAGCGGGACGAAGTTCTTGAACGTCAGGCCGTAGGTCGACTTCAGCCCGACGAGGCCGTCGACGCGGGTCTTGAACTCCGGCGGCCCGCCGATGGAGAACTTCGAGGCGTACGAGGCCAGGTCGGCGATCGACTTCAGGTGGTCCTTGGCGGCCGTGGCGGCGGTCACCGTCACCGAGTCGCTGTCTTGCGCCGGGGCCGGGTTGAGCACCTCGAGCGAGGAAGGTAGCCCGGACGCCAGGGCCGCGTCGACGGCGGCGGTGGTCTTGGCGGTGCTCTTGGGGTTGACCTCGACTGACAGCAGGGTGCCGTTGTACTCGGGGATGATCGAGATCGCGCCCTTCTCGACCTGCGGGTAGTAGACCTCGCGCGCGCCGATGTTGAGCTTGGCCGTTACCTTCACCCCCTTGGCCTGCAGCGCCAGGATGTAGATCTCGGCCAGCAGTTCGTCCTCGGGGAAGTTCGCCGAGCCGACGACCACGGTGTTGCTTGCGCTTGGCGCGAGCGGGTTGCCGCCGCCCGCCGAGGCGGAGGCGGAGCTTGACAGGTTCGCTGAGCTTGAGGAGCTGCCAGCGCAGGCGCTGGTGGCGGTGACCGTGACGACCGCGACGGCGGCGAGCGCCGCCAGGCCGCGCACGCGCCTAGTGCCAGTCTTGGTGACCATCTATGGCTTCCCTTCGGGCCGGGGATTGTGTACCGGGGATTGCAGTGTCATTGCCGGGTCCTTGCCGGTGCGGGCGCTGCTAGCCCTCCCGCCGCCGGGTGCGCAGCCCGGCCGGGACGAGCAGCCGGGACAGCACGGCGAACAAGATCAGGACGAGGATTGCGAGCACGACGACGAGGAGCGCGCCGCCCGCCACCGGCCCGTACTGATCGCTAGCCAGCCCGTCGATGATAAAGCGGCCAAGGCCGCCGAGGCCGATGTAGGCGGCGATCGTCGCGGTCGCCACCACGAACACCGCGCTGGTCCGCAGGCCCACCAGGATCAGCGGCAGCGCGATCGGCATCTCGACCCGTGTCACCTGCTGCCAGGTCGTCATGCCCATGCCGCGGGCCGCGTCCCTGACACCGGGGTCGACGCCGGCCACGCCCTCGTAGGAGTTGACGAGCATCGGCGGGATCGCCAGCACGACCAGCGGCAGCAGCCAGGTCAGCGCGGAGAAGCCGAGCAGCACCACCAGCAGGACCAGCAGGCCTAGCGTGGGAATCGCCCGCCAGGCGTTGGCGATGTTGATGACGAGCGTCGCGCCGCGGCCCGTGTGCCCGATCGCGACCCCTGCGGGGATCGCGATCAGCGCCGCGATCAGCAGGGGCAGGCCACTGTAGCCGAGATGGGCGACGATCTGCTGCGGGATGCTGCCCTGGCCGTTCCAGTTAGAGCGCTGGATCACCCAGTCCCACGCCCAGGAGAAGAAGCTCATTGGGGCACCGCCTCCAGGGTGCTTTCCGGAGCGGCGCCTTCGCCCGCCGCGCTCCGTGCGGGCACAGCCGAGCGCTTGCGCTCGCCCATCCAGGGGGTTACCGCCCGCCGGATGGCGACCAGGATCAGGTCGCAGGCCAGCGCGAGGGCGATGACGAGGAAGAGGCCGACGTAGATCTCGGTCGGGAAATCGCGTTGCTCGCCGTCGACGAACAGGTAGCCGAGGCTGGAGACACCGATGAGCTGGCCGACGCTGGCCAGGCTGATGCCCGACACCACGCCGACCCGCAGGCCGCCGATGATCACCGGCAACGCCAGCGGAAGCTCGACGGTTATCAGCCGGCGCAGCGGGCGGTAGCCCATCGCGGTGGCTGCTTGCCTGACATCGTCAGGAACCGACCGCAGCCCGGCCACCACGTTAGGCAAGATCACGCACACGGAGTACACCGTGAGGGCGACGACGACGTTGGTGTTGGTCAGCCCGAGACTGGGGATGAGCGCGATGAACAGGGCCAGCGACGGCACCGCGTACAGGATGTTCGTCACGGTCAGCACCGGCGGGTAGAACCAGCGCCAGCGGGCCGCGAGGATGCCCAGCGGCAGCGACAGGACCAGTCCGTACAGCGCGGGAACCACGCCGAGGTAGATGTTCTCCTGGGTCAGCTGCCAGATCTGCGAGCCGTTCCCCGGGATCCATGACCACATCATGGGGCGGCTCCAGCCGAGCTGGTCGGCTGGCTGTCCTCCTGGCTCACGACTTCCTTCGGTACCGCCTCTTCCTGTGGCACTGCCTCGTCCTGGCCTAGCGCAGTCGGCTCGGGCTCGCGGCTGGCCATCTCCTGCCTGCTGGCCGCCGTGATGGCGGCGCGAAGGTCATCGAACGAGGCAAGGCCGAGCACGCGACCATCGCCGTCCACCCCGATGGCCAGACCAGCAGGGGACAAAACGGCCGCGTCCAGTGCCACGCGCAGCGATTCAGTGCCTACGGTGAAGGAGTGACCGAAGCCCTCGGCGGGAACCTGGCTGAGCGGCAGGTCGGCGGGCAGGGCCGCGAGCCGCTCGGCGGGCACCCAGCCGGCCGGTCGTCCTTCCGTGGTGACCAGCAGCCACTGCTGGCCCTGCGCCCCCGTCCTGGCCTGCTCCACCGTGGTGGCGGCGTCGAGGACCGGGCCGCTGTCAAGCCGGAGGCCGCCCGCCGCCACGAACGACAGCCGCCTGATGCCCCGGTCGAAGCCGACGAAGTTGGCGACATAGGAGTCGGCGGGCGCGCCGAGCAGTCGCTCCGGCGACCCGACCTGCGCGATGGTGCCGTGCGGGTGGAACAGCGCGATCCGGTCGCCGACCTTGATGGCTTCCTCAATGTCGTGAGTGACCAGCACGATCGTCTTGTGCAGCTGGGCCTGCAGGGCGATCAGCTCGTCCTGCAGCGAGCTGCGCACCAGCGGGTCGACGGCGCTGAACGGCTCGTCCATCAGCAGCACCGGCGGGTCAGCCGCCAGTGCCCGGGCGACGCCGACTCGCTGCTGCTGTCCGCCGGACAGCTGGTGCGGGTATCGCGTCGCCAGCTCCTGGTCCAGGCCGACCAGGGCGAGCATCTCGCGTGCCCGCGCCCGGGCCGACGATCGCCCTGTCCCGACCAGGACGGGGACCGTGGCGATGTTGTCTTGCACGGTCCGGTGCGGGAACAGCCCGGCCTGCTGGATGACGTAGCCGATCCCGCGGCGCAGCCGGGCCGGGTCCTGGTCGCGCACGTCCTGCCCGTCGAGCAGGATCCGCCCTTCCGACGGCTCGATGAGCCGGTTGATCATCCGCAGGGAGGTGGTCTTCCCGCAGCCGCTAGGCCCCACCAGGACCATGGTCTGGCCCGCTGGCACGTCGAGGTCCAGCGCGTGGACCGCCACGGTGCCATCCGGGTACCGTTTCGTCACCCGCTCGAACGTGATCAAGCCGCTACCAGGCCTTTCGCTACTTATCCACCCGCAGGGAAATCCAGTTATTTCGCCTGTATTAGTGGATAACATATCTCATGCCCGAGGCGGGGCATCCCACGCCCCCACGTGCGTCGCATCCGTCCTGCTCACCGTTCTGCCCAGGGTGTCGCGGTTTATGCGTTCGGTGTCCGTGTGCATGGAGTCTTCTTTTGTGGGCAGGGCTGAGGGGCACGGCCGAAGGGCGCCGGCGAGACGATGGGTAGGGCATGAGGAGGTTCGCTCTGTGCGTGGGATGTGTCACAATGGGCGCATAACAGCCAAGCCCGTCGGGGGGTCCGGATCTGAGCCCTACTAGGATCCGATTGTGCGAGACCGGATTGTAACCTGGCCCAACGTCCTCAGCGCAGCCAGGCTGGCTGGCGTGCCACTGTTCCTGTGGCTCGTCGTCGGCCCGCGCACGCCGGTGGCCGACCTCATCGCGATTGGCGTGCTCGCGCTGGCGGGACTGTCGGACTGGCTCGACGGAAAGCTGGCCCG
>Ga0335072_10000807_pt1 | contig 55482 bp, 51 predicted proteins | sample Lox_Sample_21_FD_206725 | JGI IMG/M metagenome (GOLD analysis project Ga0335072, IMG submission 206725) | Soil microbial communities from Loxahatchee National Wildlife Refuge, Florida, United States - Lox_Sample_2.1 | ecosystem: Environmental > Terrestrial > Soil > Wetlands | place: USA...
GCCACTGCCCGTGGCCCGCGGTGAACGACGCCGCCCCGCGGGCGAGCCGCTAGCCGAGGCCCTCAGCCGTCCTCGGCTGAACGACCGGATCGTGCAGGAGGCGCTCCCTGAGCTTGCCCAGGGCCCGGGCCAGCAGGCGAGACACGTGCATCTGGGAGATGCCGAGCCGCCCGGCGATCTCCTCCTGGGTGAAGTTGCCGTAGAAGCGCAGGACGAGGATGCGCTGCTCGCGCCGCGGCAGCTCATCCCAGTGCCGGGCGACCGCCTCCATGTCCACGGCCCGGTCGACGGCCCCGTCATCCTCGCCGAGCAGGCTGCCCAGCTCGCACGGGTCGTCCTGGCCGGCCAGCGGCGCGTCAAGCGAGAGGGCCGTGAACCCTTCCCCGGCCTGGCGGGCCTCACGCAGCTCGTCGATGGTCACGCCGAGCCGCTCGGCCAGCTCGGTGTCCCCCGGGTGCCGCCCCAGCTCGTGGGTGAGGTCCTCGACCGTGCCCCGCATCTCGAGCAGGAGCTCCTGGGTCGGCCGGGTCACCCGTACCTGCCAGCGCTTGTCCCTGAAGTGTCGCTTGACCTCACCGCCGATGCACGGCACGGCGTAGGCGCGCAGGCCGCCGCCGAATCCCGGATCGAAGTTGTTGATCGCCTTGAGCAAGCCGACGTATCCGACCTGCATGAGGTCCTCGACCGGCTCGGGGCTGGCCCGGTACTGGCGTACGCACCCGCGCACGACGGGCTCGTACCGGCGCACGAGCACCTCGCGTGCTTCGGCACGTTCCTGGCTGTCGGGGGGGAGCTGCCGTGATCGCGCGAGGAGCTCCTCGTCGGGCAGTCCTTCCAGGTCCGCCCTGCCTTTGGAAGAGAAGGGCAGTTTGGGCATAGCCACCTCCGGGCCTTCGAAAATGCACCCCTGCAGCCATGCCCGTACAGGAGGGGACAAACATGAGGCAGCTCATGTTTGCCGGTCCGGCCAGGGCCGGGCGCCGGCTGGTTTCAGGGGGACCAGCTGGCATGTTTCGCTCGTCCGCGACGGGTAGCAGGCAGCTTCCTGCGAACGGAAGGAGCGCTTGTGGCCGCGGGGATTCCGGCCGTGGGGCGGGCCGGCGGTGACGTGCCAAGCGCGCTCCTGCCTGCCTGGAGGGAGAAGCGCATGATCGATAACGACCACGTCGTCTGGGAGCTGCTGGAAAGCTACGGCACGACCTACAGCGACGAGGCGGGCATCAAGCTGGCGGACAAGCCCTCGCCGTTGTACCAGCTGCACGTGCTGAGCACGCTGCTCAGCACCAGGATCTCCGCCAGCGTGGCGGTCGCGGCGGCCCGCGAGCTGTTCGCCGCCGGGTACCGGACGCCGGCCGCGATGAGCGAGGCCAGCTGGCAGGACCGGGTGGACGCCCTCGGCCGCGGCCACTACCGGCGCTACGACGAGCGCACCGCGAGGATGCTCGGCGACGCCGCCGGCATGATCACCAGCGACTGGCACGGCGACCTGCGCCGGCTGCGCGACGAGGCCGACGGGGATGCCGGGCGGATAGGGACCATGCTCACCGACTTCCCGGGAATCGGCCCGGCCGGGGCTGACATCTTCCTGCGCGAGGTCCAGGCGGCCTGGCCGTCGGTGGCTCCGTACGCGGACAAGCGGGTGGCGGCGGGTGCGCAGCGGGTCGGCCTGCCCGCTGACCAGGACAAGGTCGCCGGGCTGCTCGCCGATTCCGGCCGTCCGGCCGAGCTGGCGGCCGCCTTTGTCCGGGTGTCGCGCGTGCGCCAGGCCGCAGGCACCGCGAAGGGACTCACCTGATGGGGCCGGGACCCGCGCGGGAAACCGAGGTCACGCTGACGGTCAACGGGCAATCCCGCACTGTCGCCGTGGACAACAGGACGTCGCTGCTCGACCTGCTGCGCGAGCGACTTGGCCTCACTGGCACCAAGAAAGGCTGCGACCACGGCCAGTGCGGTGCCTGCACAGTGCTCATCGACGAGCGGCGCGCCAACGCCTGCCTCGCGCTGACGGTCGCCCACGAGGGCGCCGAGATCACGACCGTCGAGGGACTGGCCGAGGGGACGGGCCAGCTGCACCCGCTCCAGCAGGCGTTCATGCGGTATGACGCCTTCCAGTGCGGCTACTGCACGCCGGGCCAGCTCTGCTCCGCGGTCGCCCTGCTCAGCGAGGGCGGCCCGAGCGCGGTCACGGCCGACCTGACCTCGGAGCCAGCGCTGACGCCAGGTGAGATCCGTGAGCGGATGAGCGGGAACCTGTGCCGGTGCGGCGCGTACCCGAACATCGTCAGGGCAATTGACGCCACGGTGACGCCATGAGGAGCTTCGCCTACACGCGGGCCGCTGACGGTCACGAGGCTGTCGCGGCGTACCGACAGGGTGCCGCCTACCTTGGTGGCGGCACGAACCTGGTGGACCTGATGCGGCTGGGCGTGGCCACCCCCGACAGCCTCATCGACGTCACCCGCGCCACCAGCGGGCAGGTCGACGACGGGCCGGGCGGGGGGCTGCTCATCGGGGCCGCGGTGCGCAACAGCGAGCTTGCCGCTGACCTCAGGGTTCGCGAGCGCTATCCGGTGCTGGCGCGAGCGGTGCTCGACGGCGCCTCCTGGCAAGTTCGCAACATGGCGACCGTCGGCGGCAACCTGCTGCAGCGCACCCGCTGCCCGTACTTCCAGGATGTCTTGACGGCCTGCAACAAGCGGCGGCCGGGATCGGGGTGCCAGGCCATGGCGCCCGGTGCCGAGACGGCGAACCTGGCGATCCTGGGCCAGTCGGCGGCCTGCGCCGCGACCCACCCTTCCGACATGGCCGTGGCGCTGACCGCCCTGGGCGCGACCGTTCACGTGTGCGGTCCGGACTCGCGGGAAGAGCGCGGCATCCCGATGCCCGGCTTGCACCGGCTGCCTGAGACCACACCGGAACGCGATACCGTCCTCGCCCCGGGCGAGCTGATCACAGCGGTCGAGCTGCCGCCGCCACCGCCTGGCCGCTCGACGTACCGCAAGGTGCGCGAGCGGGCGTCCTTCGCCTTCGCCCTGGTGTCGGTCGCGGCGGTGCTCGAGGTGGCCGACGGCACCGTGACCAGCAGCCGGCTCGCGCTCGGGGGAGTGGCTCACGCGCCATGGCGCTGCCACGCCGCCGAGCAGGCGATGCGAGGGGAACCTGCGACCGCTGACACCTACGCCGGCGCGGCCGAGGCGGAACTGGCGGCCGCCCGCCCGCTACCTGGTAACGAGTACAAGGTCACCCTGGCCCGCAACCTCATCGCGGCCGTACTTGAGGAGCTGACATCGTGAGCCGCGTCGAAGGCCCGCAGAAGGTTACCGGCCAGGCCAGGTACGCCTTCGAGTACCCAGCCGACCCCATCGCCTACTGCTTCCCCGTCCTGTCGGCGGTGGCCAGCGGCGAGCTGGCCGCGGTGGACGACAGCGCCGCCCTGGCCCTGCCCGGCGTGCTGCGGGTGCTCCATGGCGGGGAGGAAGGGGCATTCGGCCTCACCGGGAGCTTCGAGCTGGCGATCTTCGGCACCCGCGACGTCACCTACCGGGGGCAGCTGGTCGCGGCCGTGATCGCCGACTCGCTGGAGAACGCCCGTGCCGCCGCGGCGGCGGTCCGGGTGAGCTACCAGCCCGCGCCGCATGACGTGCTCCTGCGCCCAGGGCATCCCGGCCTTTACCGGCCAGGGAAAGTCAACCCCTCCTTCGCGACGGACACCGGCTATGGCGACGTCGACGCGGGGCTGGCCGAGGCCGCAGCTCAGGTGTCGGTCACCTATACGACCCCGGCCGAGCACAACAACCCGATGGAGCCGCACGCGGCCATGGCCGCCTGGGATCATGAGGCGGGCACGCTGACCGTCTGGGATACCACCCAGGGACCGACGGCCGACCGGGACATGATCGCCTCGGTGCTCGGCCTGGCGCCGGAGCGGGTCCGGGTGATCTCGCCGCACGTCGGCGGTGGTTTCGGTTGCAAGGGAACCACCCGGCCAACCGCGATCCTGGCCGCCGTGGCCGCCAGGGAGGTACGGCGCCCGGTGAAGGTGGCGCTGACCAGGCAGCAGATGTTCACCCTGACGGGGCACCGCACCCCCACGATCCAGCACATGACGCTGGGCGCGACCGCCGACGGCGCGCTGACCGCGGTGGCGCACGACGTCATCGAGCACACCGCGCTGCGCACCGAGTTCGCCGAGCAGACCGCCGTCTGCACCCGCGTCATGTACCGCACCCCGGCCATGCGCACCACTCATCGCGTGGCCCCGCTGAACGTGCCCATGCCCTCCTGGATGCGGGCACCCGGCGAGACTCCTGGCATGTACGCGCTTGAGTCAGCCCTGGATGAGCTGGCGGTCGCGCTTGGCCTGGACCCGGTAGAGCTGAGGATTCGCAACGACACGGGGGCCGAGCCCGACAGCGGGCTGCCGTTCAGCTCCCGGCAGCTGGTCCACTGCCTGCGCGATGGCGCGTCCAGGTTCGGCTGGGACGCGCGGGACCCGAGGCCGGGATCCCGGCGGCGCGGGCGGTGGCTGGCCGGGACCGGAGTCGCCTCATCGACCTACCCGGCCAGGCGGGGGCCGTCGTCGGCGACCGCCGACCTGGTCGAGGGCGGTTACCTGGTGCGGATCGCCGCCGCCGACATCGGCACAGGCGCGCGGACCGCGCTTGGGCGCATCGCCGCGGAGGTCCTGGAGGTAGAGCCAGGGGACGTGCGCGTGGAGGTGGGCGACAGCGCGCTGCCAGGCGCCTTGCTGGCCGGCGGATCGATGGGTACCGCCTCCTGGGGCTCGGCGGTGGCACTGGCCTGCGAGGCGCTGCTCAAGGACGGGCAGCACGGCGAGGCGGACACGACCGAGGACGTCGCCGCGGACGCGAAGCTGGCCCGGCACGCTTTCGGCGCCCAGTTCGCCGAAGTGCTTGTTGACCCGGCGACCGGCGAGGTACGGGTGAAGCGACTGCTGGGCGTGTTCGCCGCCGGGAGGATCATCGAGCCGGTGCTGGCCCGCTCGCAGTTCATGGGCGGCATGATCATGGGCCTGGGCATGGCCCTGATGGAGCGCACCGCGGTGGACCCGTCGGTCGGTGGCTTCGTGGGGACGGACCTGGCCCAGTACCACATCCCAGTCAACGCGGACGTGCCCGACGTGGAGGTCGCCTGGCTGGAGGAGGAAGACCCGCACCTGTGGCCGGGCGGCGGCAAGGGCATCGGCGAGATCGGCATCGTGGGCACCGCCGCCGCGATCGGCAACGCGGTCTACCACGCCACCGGCAGGCGGGTCCGTGACCTGCCCATCACCCCGGCGCGGCTGCTCGCGGCGGCCTGAGGCCCCGCCTGGGCCGCGACTAGCGGAGCCAGCGGCGGGACTTGCGGCTTGCGGCCCGGTTCCAGGCCACGACGGCCTGCTCCTGCGCCGCGGCCGCCTGGTGGCTGGCCCGCTCGTGCAGGACCCCGAACGTGAACGCGTTCTCCCCGGCGAGGTGGGCGTTCACGCCGATCTCGCGGGCCGCGGCCTGGGCCGTGATGGCGTCGTGATGGTCGCCGAGAACCGACTGCACCGCCTTCATGCGCGCGGCGAACCGCCCGGCTGGCGGGCCGGCCACCGGCCGCGTCACCTCGGCCGCGTACCTGGCCCGCTTGGCCGCCTTCCTCGCCTCGTGCAGCATGAGGTCACGAGCCTCGCCCGGCGGCAGCTGGCGCGCCCGCTTCATCCCCCGCGTGGTCCGGCGGTAGGCCTGCCCGACGGCGTGCGGCAGCTCGCGAGCGGCCGGGGCCGTCGCCGCCTTTCCCTGGGGCGGCGCGCTCAGCAGGGAATGCAGCTCATCAAGGAGCGCGACGTAGCGCGGCGAGTCAAGCGCGTCAACGGCCGCCTGCCGGGCCGCCGCTTCATGCGGCGCGAAGTGCCGGGTGAGCCTGGCCCTGGCCGGCCCGAGTACGACCTCAGCCGGCGTGGCGTCAAGCGCGGAGCTGAAGGCTGCCTTGAGCACCTCAAGGTCCCGCGCCGTGCCGAGGACCTGACCCAGCCACCTGAGCTCGTCGCGCAGGTGCGCCGTCGCCTGGCGGGGCAGTACCGCCGGGAACGCTTGCAGGGCAGCACGCAGCCGCCGGGCCGCGACGCGCATCTGATGAACGGCGTCGGCCTCGTCGCGGCGAACCGCCGGGCCGAGCGCGGCCAGCCGGGCCGCCTGCACGTCCAGGTAGGCCAGAACGGCCTCGCCGGCTGATGACCGGGAGCTGACCTGCCTCGTCCGCCTGCCGCTCGGCGCGGTGCCGTCCGCCACCGCGGCAGGCAGGTCCCCCGGGGACAAGACGGTGACACCGACGGCGTCGTTGTACTTCTGCTCGATGTCGCGTAGGTCGATAGTCATGACGCGCGCCTACCCGTCACTCGTAAGACAAACATCGGCCTACGCGCGACGGAGCACCAGGACACTGCGGGGTGCGACCGTGACCTTGGCGCCGGCCACGTAGACCTCGTGCTTCGACGGGAAGGTGGCGGAGTCGATGTCGGTCACCCACAGCTGACCCCAGGCCCCGCCGGGGAGCACGAACGGGACCTGGCCGTCGTGCCCGTTGAACAGCAGCACGAAGCTGTCGTCGCTGAGCCGGCTGCCGCGCTGGTCGGGATCGGGTAGCGCGTCGCCGTTGAGGAAGACGCCCAGGGACTTGGCGAACCCGGTCTCCCAGTCGTCCGTCTCCATCTCCTGCCCGTCGGGCCGGAACCAGCCGATGTCGGCGTCGGACAGCTTGGTGCCGAAGATGGGGCGGCCCTCGAAGAACCGGCGCCGCCGGAAGGCCGGATGCCTGCGGCGGAAGGCGATGACCTCGGTGCAGAAGGCCAGGAACCGCTCGTCCGCGTGCTCCCAGTCGAGCCAGGACACCTCGTTGTCCTGGCAGTAGGCGTTGTTGTTGCCCTGCTGCGAGTGGCCGAGCTCGTCCCCGTGCCTGAGCATGGGGACGCCCTGGCTCAGCAGTAGCGTCGTGATGAAGGCGCGCCGCCTGCGCTCGCGGGTATCGATGACTTCCGGGTCCTGGCTCGGCCCTTCCGCGCCGCTGTTCCACGAGCGGTTGTCGTCGGAGCCGTCGCGGTTGGACTCTCCGTTGGCCTCGTTGTGCTTGTGGTCGTAGGCGACGAGGTCGCTGAGGGTGAAGCCGTCGTGAGCGGTGACGAAGTTGACGCTGGCGTAAGGCCGCCGCCCGGTCCGCCCGTACAGGTCGGAGCTGCCGGTCAGCCGGAAGGCGAAGTCCGCCAGGGTGCTGTCGGCGCCGCGCCAGTAGTCGCGGACGGTGTCACGGTAGCGCCCGTTCCATTCCGACCAGAGGGTCGGGAAGTTGCCGACCTGGTAGCCGCCCTCGCCGAGATCCCAGGGCTCGGCGATGAGCTTGACCTGGCTGACCACGGGATCCACCTGGATCAGGTCGAAGAAGGCCGACAGCCGGTCCACCTCGTGGAACTGGCGGGCCAGGCTGGCCGCCAGGTCGAAGCGGAAGCCGTCGACGTGCATCTCGGTAACCCAGTAACGCAGCGAGTCGATGATCAGTTGCAGCACATGCGGGTGTCGCATGTTCAGCGTGTTCCCCGTGCCGGTCGTGTCGAAGTAGTAGCGCTCGTCATCGGTGAGCCGGTAGTAGGCGACGTTGTCGATGCCCTTGAACGACAGCACGGGGCCGAGGTGGTTGCCCTCCGCGGTGTGGTTGTAGACGACGTCGAGGATCACCTCGATGCCGGCCTCGTGCATCGTCTTCACCAGGTACCTGAACTCGGCGGTGACCTGCTCGACGCCCCAGGCTGAGTACTCGGAGTGCGGGGCGAAGAAGCCAATCGAGTTGTAGCCCCAGTAGTTACGCAAGCCCCGGTCGGTCAGCTGCTGGTCCTGCACGAAATGGTGGACCGGCATCAGCTCCACCGCGGTGACGCCCAGCCGGGTGAGGTACTCGACGATGGCCGGGTGGGCCATGCCCGCGTAGGTGCCTCGCAGCTTTTCCGGGACCTTCGGATGGCGCATCGTGAGGCCCTTGACGTGGCACTCGTACAGCACGGACTCATGCCACGGGGTCCGCAGCCGCCGGTCGTCGCCCCAGTCGAACCAGGGGTTGGCGACCACGGACTTGGGGATGTAAGAAGCGCTGTCCGCGTCGTTGCGGTCAAGGTCATCGCCGCCAAGCGGGTAGCCGTAGACGGCGGGGTTCCACGTGACCTGGCCATCGACCGCCTTGGCGTAAGGGTCGACAAGCAGCTTGGCCGGATTGCAGCGCTGCCCGGACGCGGGGTCGTAGTTGCCGTGCACGCGGTAGCCGTACCGCTGCCCCACGCCTATCCCGGGCAGGAAGCAATGCCAGACGTACCCGTCTACCTCGGCCATGCCTACCCGCTGCTCGTTCCCTCCGGCCTGGTCGAACAGGCACACCTCGACCTGCTCGGCGGCCTCGGAGAAGAGGGCAAAGTTTGTTCCGACGCCGTCATAGCTGGCCCCCAGGGGATACGGCAGCCCAGGCCACACCTCGCGCTCCATGCCAGACAACTGCCCCGTTTCTGTCGCGAACTATCGCCTCTATGGTGTCTGGTTTGTCTCAGTAGTCACAGGTGGGTCAGTCTCCCAGCGCGGTACCCGAGGTGCCCACGAAGTCGTAAGCCGCCACTGGGCCGACTATCCGCAGCTCAACGCGGCCTTCCCAGCCTGCCGCCAGTTCCCGGGCCGCGGACACCATCTGGTCCACGTCGGTGGCCTTGACGAGGAAGGCAGTGTGCACCGCCTCGAGCTCATCGGCTGGCGGCCGGACGACGCTCGTGCTCGCCTGGCTGGCGAGCGCGTCCCCGAGCTGCCGCGTGTCCAGGGCGCGCTTATCGGCGAGCCGCTCGCTGATGAGCCCCTTGAGCTGGATGCGCCCATCGTGAGTGGCGTCGGGGTCAGCGTCAAAGGTCTGGGCGGCCAGCGCCGCGGCCTCGGGGTCCTCGGCCAGGATCTCGGCCAGGATTGCCTCCTGGACGTAGCGGCCCTGAACGATGTACTCCTGGAAGCCGTCAAGTTCCGCGAGTGCCGCGCTGAACTCGTCATAGGAGGGCTCGAGGAGCTCGGTGATCACTGCCTCCTCGTCCGGCACCACCGCACCAAACCGGACCGGCAGCACCGGCACCGCCGCCGCGCTCGCGTCCAGGAGCGTCTGATGGACAAGCAGGTCGTCAGGGCTGTCCAGCGGCCTGGCTGGGTCCACGTCGCTGACCAGCGCCGCGATGTCCCGGTAAGGGACGAGCCTGACCGGCGAGGGCGGGTCACCGAGCCCGGCTGGCTGCTCCTTGAACGTCACGTCGCCGGGCAAGACCCCGTAGATGTAGACCGCTGTCCCCGTCTCGGCCGTCATGCTGATCACCCGATTCGGCGCAGGAAGTCACGTGCCCCGGGCACCTTTTCCGCCACCTTGGAGCCGGCCAGCAGCTTGGCCCCCTTCCTGACGGCCGGGCTCCTGGCGCCGACCGTGGTGGCGGCCGCCTTCGCCGTCGCCCTACGGAGCTTGGGGTGCCTGCCCAGGAGGTAGCCGGCCCCGAGTGCCGCCACTGCCTTTAGGTTGCCCTTCATCGTTTGCCCCTTCTTGCCTGCGATTCGGCTGGCCCGCTACCCGCTGCCAACTGATGGAAACGGATGGTGATGATACGCCGGAAGGGGAAGGGGAAGGGGAAGGGGAAGGGGAAGCGGCTGTCAATGACCGGGAGGAGCCATCATGCCCAAGACGAACGCCGACGGTGAGCCCATCGCCGAGGAATTGCCAAGTACCATACGGCGGTCGCCCAGGAAGGCGCAGGAGACCTTCGCCAAGGCTCACGACAGCGCGGCTGAGGAGTACGGCGAGGGCGCGCGGGCCTACCGCGTGGCCTACGCGGCGGTGAAGCACGAGTTCCGCAAGGTTGGGGACCACTGGGAAGAGAAGGGCGGCTGATCGTCGCCCCGCCGCGGGTGCCGCGGATGCCCGCGGCACCCGCCGCGGGCCGCTTAGTTGTCCTCGTAGCGGGTCGGCGGGAACGGGTTGTTCGGGCCGACGTCACGGAACTCGCCGTTCTCCTCCTGGCGGCGGAGCTCAGCTCGCTCCTCCTGCCACTCGGTGCTCTGCCGGATGTCGGTGTCTGGGTTCGGCACGCCGGCAGGCAGCGGGTCGGTAGCGGCCGGCACCTCGTCGGGGTTGAAGTCATCGAGCCCCGCGTCGACGCGCTCGTCTTCAGTGATCTCGGCGAGCTTGTCGTCGTCGAGCCGTTGCGGTGCACCACCGTGCTCGCGGCGGTCACGGTTGAACTGCGGTTCGCTCATACCGCAACGCTACCCATCACGGACCAAGCCGACCCACGGTTCGGCTAGCCCGCGATGGCCTTGGCCACGATGGCACGCGCCTCTTCCTGGATGGCGGCCAGGTGCTCAGGCCCGCGGAATGACTCCGCGTACAGCTTGTAGATGTCCTCGGTGCCGGACGGGCGGGCGGCGAACCAGCCCGACTCGGTGACCACCTTCAGCCCGCCGATCGGGGCGTCATTGCCCGGGGCCGTCGTCAGGGCGGCCAGGATCTTCTCGCCCGCCAGCTCGCTGGCCGGCACCTGCTCGGGCGACAGCCTGGCCAGTGCCGCCTTCTGCTCCCGGGTGGCGGGTGTGTCGACCCGCGCGTAGGCGGGCGTCCCGTACCGCCGCGTCAGGTCACCGTACAGCTGCGATGGCGTCTGCCCGGTAACGGCCGTGATCTCCGAGGCCAGCAAGGCGAGGATGATCCCGTCCTTGTCGGTCGTCCACGCTGACCCGTCCCGCTGCAGGAAGGACGCCCCCGCGCTCTCCTCGCCGCCGAAGGCGACCGAGCCGTCGAGCAGGCCGGGCACGAACCACTTGAACCCGACAGGAACCTCGAGCAGCGAGCGGCCCAGGCCCGCTGCCACCCGGTCAATCATCGACGAGCTGACCAGCGTCTTGCCGACCGCCGAGCCGGCTGGCCAGCCATCGCGGTGCCGGTACAGGTAGTCAATCGCGACCGCGAGGTAGTGGTTGGGGTTGAGCAGGCCGGCATCAGGCGTGACGATACCGTGCCGGTCAGAGTCGGTGTCGTTCCCCGTGGCGATCATGAAGTCGTGCTGGCGACGGATCAGGCTGGCCATCGCGAACGGCGAGGAGCAGTCCATCCGGATCTTGCCGTCCCAGTCCAGGGTCATGAACCGGAACGTCGGGTCCACCTCGGGGTTGACGACGGTGAGGTCGAGGCCGTAGCGCTCGGCGATCTCACCCCAGTAGGCGACGCTGGCCCCGCCGAGCGGGTCCGCTCCGATGCGGATCGCCCCGTCACGGATGGCGGCCATGTCGACCACGCGGTCCAGGGCCGCCACGTAATCGCCGAGGAAGTCGACCGTGCCGTGGGTGTCCGCGGCGACCGCCCGCGCGAGCGGGATCCTGGCTACCCCGCGCAGCCCGTCGGCGAGCAGCTCATTGGCCCGGTCCTGGATCTGGCGGGTGATGTCGGTCCCGGCCGGGCCGCCGTCCGGCGGGTTGTACTTGAAGCCGCCGTCTGCCGGCGGGTTGTGCGAGGGAGTGACCACGATCCCGTCGGCCCGCGGCCCGCGGCCCGCGCCGTTATGCGCCAGGATCGCCCGAGACACCGCCGGGGTCGGCGTGTACCCGCCACGGGAGTCCACCCGGACCAGGACGCCATTGGCGGCCAGCACCTCAAGCGCGCTCGCCTGGGCGGGCTCGGCCAGAGCGTGCGTGTCGGCCCCGAGGTACAGCGGCCCGTCGATGCCAGCGCCCGCACGGTAGTCGCAGATCGCCTGGGTGGTGGCGAGGATGTGGTCCTCGTTGAACGTCGCGGTGAATGCCGATCCCCGGTGCCCAGAGGTCCCGAATGACACCCGCTGCCCGGCGTCGGCCGGGTCGGGGTGCACCGTGTAGTAGGCCGTGACTAGCTTGGCGACGTTGACGAGGTCACCAGGGGCAGCCGGCTGCCCCGCACGCGGATCGGTCATAACCGCCATAGTAGTGACTCCGTCGGCGCGGCTTCCTGGAGCCAGGGTCAGTCAGAGGGCAGGCCCTGGCGGACTTGGCCGGGCACGTCGGGCTAGTGTCCGCGGTCCTCGCCACCCTTGGCCAGGTCCCGCCAGTCGGACTCGGATACGTCGACGTCGTAGCGCTGGGCGGCGGCCAGGATCCGCTTCCAGGCCTTGTCCCTCTCGGCGTCGCTCACGCCCTCAACCTGATCGAAGCGGGCGATCGCGTTGCGGACGTGCCGCGCGTCGGTCAGCGGCTCCTTGCGTTCCTTCGGGAAGGCGAACTCGCTGCTCCGCAGGTCGTCCTCCTGGGCGGTGCTCAGCCCCGCGCGCTGCCGCGGTACGCTCTCGCCGCGCGCACGGGCGCTTTGCGCCTGCCGTGCCTTGGCGATGTTCTGGCGGGCTGTTTCCTTCTGCCGGCTGGTAGCCATGCCGCTTCCTCCCCCTCTGGTCCGATGACAGCGCCGCCCTACCCAGGGCCGCCGGTCCCAACCAGCCCGCGGCCGGCTCGGTTACCCGCCATTTGTCAGCACACGCCTGGTCTATCCGGGCTGGTCAGGAGCTGTCCGGAACGCCAGGCGCATGCGGCTGTGCTGCCGTTTACCGGCAAAGTGAGGCGGGTATCCGGCCGCTGGGGCAAAGCGGGGGAGGCCTGACTTGGTAGCTACACAACAGCCGGACACACAAGCGCTCGAGCGCGCGCTGGCGGGGGCCGTCGACGGGGAGGTCCGGTTCGACCCGGGCAGCCGCGGCGCCTACGCCCAGGACTCATCGAACTACCGGATGCCACCGATCGGCGTCGTGATCCCGCGCAGCCGAGACGCCGCGGTCGCGGCGATCTCCGTCTGCGCGGGCATGGGGGTACCGGTGCTGTCCCGAGGCGGTGGCACCAGCCTGGCCGGGCAGTGCTGCAACGAGGCGGTCGTCATCGACTGGACGAAGTACTGCCACCGGATCCTGTCGGCGGATCCGGGGCAGCGGACCGTCACCACCGAGCCGGGCATCGCCCTTGACAAGCTCAACGACGCGATGAGCGAGCATGGCCTTATCGTCGGCCCGCGCCCGTCCACCCACGTCAGCTGCACCGTCGGCGGCATGATCGGCAACAACTCGTGCGGGTCGATGGCCCAGGCCTTCGGCAAGATGGAGGACTCCGTCGTCAGGCTGGAGATCTGCACCTACGACGGGCTGCGCACCTGGGTCGGCCCGACCACCGACGAGGAATACCAGGAGATCATCGCCGCGGGCGGCCGTAAGGCGGACATCTACCAGCGGCTGCGCGGACTGCGCGATGCCTGCATGGGGGAGATACGCGCGGGCTTTCCCAAGATCCCGCGCCGGGTATCCGGGTACAACCTGGACTACCTGCTGCCGGAAAAGGGCTTCAACGTCGCGCGGGCCCTGGTGGGCAGCGAGTCGACGCTGGTCACCGTGCTGTCGGCCGAGATCACCCTGGTCGAGGCGCCCAAGCACCGGTCCCTGGTCATCCTGGGCTACCCGAACATCGTCGAGGCGGCTGGGGTCGTGCCGCTGGTCAACGAGCACCATCCGCTGGCGGCCGAGGGCCTCGACGACACGCTGATCGAGCTGGAGCGGGAAGAGCACTTCGATCCGGACGCGCTGGCGAAGCTGCCCAACGGCGCCGGCTGGATGATGGTCCAGTTCGGCGGGGACACCCAGGAGGAAGCCGAGGCGAAGTCCAGGCACTTCGTCGACGACTGCCTGGCCGAGGGCGATCACCCCAGGCCGCGGGTGGCCTACCTTGAGGACCCCCGGGTCGAGGATGAGCTGTGGGACGTGCGCGAGGCCAGCCTGGGCGCCACCGCCTATCCGCCGCACATGCGCATCACGCACGAAGGGTGGGAGGACGCCGCCGTGCCGCCCGACCGGCTGTCGGCCTACCTGCACGACTTCAGTGCGCTGCTGAGGCGCTTCAACTACGAAAGCGCGTCGCTGTACGGGCACTTCGGTCAGGGCTGCGTGCATACCCGGATCCCGTTCGACCTGGGAACGGATGAGGGCGTCGCCACCTACCGTGCCTTCGTGGAGAAGGCGGCCGAGCTCGTGGTCCGCTACGGCGGGTCGCTGTCGGGGGAGCACGGTGACGGCCAGTCGCGGGGGGAACTGCTGCCGAAGATGTTCTCGCCGCCGCTGATCCGCGCGTTCGGTGAATTCAAGGCGATCTTCGACCCGGACGACAAGATGAACCCGGGCAAGGTCGTGCACCCGCGGCGGCTGGATGACAACCTCACCCTGCTCAACTGGCCGCACAGCGAGCCCCCGACGCACTTCAACTACCCGGAAGACGGCTTCCAGTTCAGCCGCGCGGCCGGCCGCTGCGTTGGCACCGGGAAGTGCCGCGGTGACGAGGGCGGCCAGATGTGCCCTTCCTACCGGGTCACCCGAGAGGAGGAGGACTCCACCCGGGGACGCGCTCGGCTGCTGATGGAGATGGTCCGCGGCGAGGTGGTTACCGACGGCTGGCGCTCCGAGGAGGTCCGCGACGCTCTCGACCTGTGCCTGGCCTGCAAGGGCTGTCGCAAGGAATGCCCGGTGGAGGTGGACATGGCCACCTACAAGGCCGAGTTCCTCTCCCACCACTACGCCGGGCGGCTACGCCCGGCGGCGCACTACTCGATGGGCTGGCTGCCCCTCATCTCCCGGCTGGTCACCGCCGTGCCGGGGGTGGCCGGGCCGCTCAACGCCGCCCTCCGCGTCCCGGTGATCGCCAGTGCGGCCAAGCGCGGCGGGGGAATCGCCCCTGAGCGCGAGATCCCCGCGTTCGCGACGGAGACGTTCACCAAGTGGTTCCGCAAGCGCGGTCACCGTGACGGCGGCGGGCGGCAGGTCGTGCTGTGGCCCGACAGCTTCTCCAACTACTTCCACCCCGAGGTGGCCAAGTCGGCCGTGCGGGTGCTTGAATCGGCGGGCTTTACCGTCTCCGTCCCGTCCCGCCCGGTGTGCTGCGGGCTTACCTGGATTACCACCGGCCAGCTCGGCACCGCCTCGCGCCTGCTGCGGCGGACCATCGAGACGCTGCTTCCTGACCTGCGCAACGAGGTGCCGGTGGTGGTGCTCGAGCCGAGCTGCGCCGCCGTGTTCCGGTCCGACGCGAGCGAGCTCCTCGGCACCGACTACGCGCGGCTGCTCGCCGATCGGACCAAGACGCTGGCCGAGCTGCTCACCGAGGCGGGCTGGCCCGGGCCGTCGGGTGATCCCAGTGGCGGCGCCGCGGCGGGTCTCGACGGTAGCGCCACCCCGCACAAGGCGGTCGCCCAGGTGCACTGCCACCAGCACGCGATCCTGGGCTTCGACGCCGACAAGGAGCTCCTGCGCAAGTGCGGGGTCGACCTGGAGGTGCTCGACTCCGGCTGTTGCGGGCTGGCCGGAGACTTCGGCTTCCAGCGCGGCCACTACGAGGTCTCCGCGGCGCTCGCCGAGCGTGGCCTGTGGCCCGCTGCCCGTGATGCCGATGACGGCACCGTGATCCTGGCCGACGGGTTTTCCTGCCGCACCCAGCTGGCCGCGGCCAAGACCAGCACCGAGGGCCTCCACCTGGCCCAGCTCCTCGACCGGCTGCGCGCCTCCGCCGCCGACTGAAGTCCAGCTGAGTGAGTCCCGGCTAGCCGCGCTAGCCGGGGCTCACTCGTGGTGGGTCAGGCCTAGAGCTGCTCGATCTTGTCCCGGTACAGGGTGCTGGCGATCGTGGCCCGGCGCTGCTGGCCGTGCAGGAACGCGGTCGCGAAGCCCTTCGCCTGGCTGTATTGCACCTTGCCAGGCATCGGCGGCTCGTCCGGGTTGACGTTGACGTCGATCAGGGCCGGCCCCGGGTGCGCGAACGCCTGCCGGATGGTCTCCCGCAGATCGCCCGGCTTGGCGATCTTGGCGCCGAAGGCCCCGTTGCTGGTGGCGAAGCTGGCGTAGTCGGCGGGGGGGCCGCCGAACCGGACGCCCTCCTCGGGATATCCGAGCACCATCTGCTCCCACAGGATCTGGCCGAGCGTGGCGTTGTTGTTGATCACGATCTTGACCGGCAGCTGGTGGTGGATAGCGGTGAGGAACTCGGCCATCAGCATGGAGAAGCCGCCGTCGCCGACGAACGCGATGACCTGGCGGGTCGGGAAGGCGTGCTGGATGCCGATCGCGTAGGGCAGCCCGGGCGCCATCGTGGCCAGGTTGCCCGACAGGTAGAACTGGCGCTCGCCCCGGATCGTCCAGTGCCGGGCGGCCCAGGTGGCGATCGTGCCGCTATCGCAGCAGACGATCGCGTCGTCGCTGGCGACATCGCTGATCACCGACATGAGGTACTGCGGCGCGATCGGGTCCCGCTCGGAGCTCTCGAGCGCGGTCATGTCCGAGCGCCAGCTGTCCATCTTCTTCTGGTACCTGGCCAGGAACGAGTGGTCGGAGCGCCGGCTGAGCAGCGGCAGCAGCCCCTGCAGGGTCTGCTTGGCGTCGCCGACGACCGGCACCTCGGTCGGGATACGGGCCCCGGCGCGGGTCGGATCCGCGTCAACCTGGGCGGTGCGCACCTTCGAGGGCAGGTGGGCGGTATAGGGGAAGTTCGTGCCCACGAGGAAGAGGGTGTCAACCTCCTCCATGAGCTCCTCGGAGGGCTTGGTGCCGAGCAGCCCGATCCCGCCGGTGGTGTAGGGCGAGTCGTCAGGGACGGTGGCCTTGCCGGGCAGGGTCTTGACGATCGGCGCGCCTAGCGTCTCGGCCAGCGACAGCAGCTCGTCCCGCGCGTGCAGCGCCCCGGCACCGGCCAGGATGGCGATCCTCTTGCCCGCGTTGAGCAGGTCGGCCAGCCGGTGCAGGTCCGCGTCCGATGGCCTGCCCGGTGGCGCCAGGTAAACCGGCGCGGTCTTGGGCGCCGAGGCGGGCGTGACGTTCTGCCATGGGTCGGTATCGGCCTCGGCCACCTGAATGTCGTTGGGGACGGTGATGTGGGCGACGCCGCGCCGCGCGTACGCGGTGCGGATAGCCAGGTCGGTGACCGTCTTGATCTGCACCGGGTTGTAGATCATCTGGTCGTACTCGGCCACGTCCTCGAACAGCCGGTCCAGGGCGACCTCCTGCTGGTAGGAGGTGCCGAGCAGGGCGGTCTCCTGCATGCCGGTGATCGCCAGCACCGGCTGGTGGTCCATCTTGGCGTCGTAGAGGCCGTTGAGCAGGTGAATTGCGCCCGGCCCCGAGGTCGCCAGGCAAACGCCGATCTTTCCTGTCGCCTTGGCGTAGGCCGTCGCCATGAAGGCAGCGGCCTCCTCGTGATGCACCAGGACGAAGCGGATCTTGTCCTTATGCCTGCGTAGCCCTTCCATCATGCCGTTGATGCCGTCTCCGGGCAGCCCGAACACGGTATCGACCCCCCAGTCGGCGAGCCGCTCGATCAAGGACTCAGCTGCGATTTGCGCCACCGTCTCCTCCGTTCTTTGGTTCCGGGCCACTCTGTCCGGCAGCATCGGGCCCAAACCTCCCGCGTTTGCCCGGGGACGGCCGGGGCAGTTTCCACCCATGACCGAGCCCATCCGATCCGCCCCTCGCGTCATCGCGGGCTGGCTGGCGTGGTGGGCCGTGCTGATGGCGCTCTGGGTGGCGCTGGACGATTCGCTGGCTTTCGATGAGCTACTGGCTGGGGCGGGAGCGTCAGCGATAGCGGCGCTCTTCGCGCAGGCCGCTTGCCACCGGGCCGGCCTGCGGTTCCGGCTGCGGGCGGGCTGGCTGCTGCCCGCGCTGCGGCTGCCGTGGCAGGTTGTGGCGGACACGACGGCCGTCTACCTGGCGCTGTGGCGCAAGCTCACCCAGGGCCAGGACCCGCCGGGCGGGTTCGCCGAGGTGCCGATCGACCCGGGCGAGGACGGCCCGGCTGGGATCGTCAGGCGGGCCCTGATCATCGGCGGGCGCAGCTTCACCCCCAACGCGTTCGTGCTCGACATCGACGCCGACCGCGCGGTCATGGTGGTGCACACGCTGGTGACGAAGGACGGGTGAGATGACGACGGGTTTCGTTATCGCGGCGATCGTGATGCTGGTGGCGATGGTGCCGGCCGGGGTCGTGCTGTGCCGGGGCGACCTGCCGGCCTCCCTGGTCGCGTACGAGTTCGTCACCTCGGTGGCCGTGATGGTGCTTGCGCTGCTGGCGCAGGCCTTCAGGCGACCGGCCGAGTTCGAGCTGCCGGTCCTGATGGCCATGCTGCTGTTCGGCAGCGGGCTGGTCTTCGTGCGGACGATAGAGCGCTGGCTGTGACGGCCGCAGGCATTATCGCGGACATCCTGCTCGGCCTGGCCGCGCTCATCGTGGTCGGCGCCTCGGTTGGCATCGTGGTGATGCCGGACGCCTACGCCAAGCTGCATTTCGTGACCCCGGCGACGCTGGTCGCGCCGGCCCTGGTCACCCTGGCCGTGCTGGTCCAGGCGGGCCTGTCGGAGAACGCCGGGGAGAGCGTGCTGGCGCTGGTGTTCCTCATGATCGGTGGCCCGTTCCTCTCGCACGCCACGATCCGGGCCATCCGGGTGCGCGAGACGGGCGACTGGCGGCAGCCCGCGGGCGGCATCAAGCCGGGCGGGGAGGCAGGCCAATGATGGCCACCGCCACGGCCTTTGCCCCCGCTACCGGGCTTATGGACGCACTCCAGGTGACCCTGTTGCTGCTGGTCGCGGCGGGGGCGACCGCCGTGGTGCTGGTCCGCGAGCGGGTCACGCAGGTGCTGGTGCTCAGTGCCTATGGCCTGCTCCTCGCGTTGCTCTTCCTGGCGTTCCAGGCGCCGGACGTGACGCTGTCTGAGCTGACCGTGGGATCGGTGCTGCTGCCTGCCGTGATCTTGCTGACGCTGGCCAAGGTCAGGAAGCGTGAGGAATGACGCCGCCGGTTCGCCGCTGGGTCTTCCTCGTCGGCGCCGCCGGGCTGGCCGCCTTCTACCTGTTCGGCCTGTCGGGGCTGCCGGGCTTCGGCCATTACCCCGGCCCGTACGGGTTCATACTCAACCGCGTCGCGGTGCCGCAGACCAACGCGACCGGCGTGGTGTCCGCCGTGAACTTCGAGTACCGCGGGTTCGACACCGTGGGGGAGGAGTTCATCTTGTTCGCCGCCGTGGCGGGCATGGCGGTCGTGCTCAGGCACCTGCGTGGCGAGCACGAGGGGCGGCAGCCGCTCGACGAGGCCTCCGACCGGGACCTGCCTCCGACCAGCGACGCCGCCCGCATGGTCGCGCTGCTGTTCACCGGCCCGATCGTGCTGATCGGCTGGTGGCTCGTCTCGCACGCGCAGGCGAGCCCGTCGGGTGGCTTCCAGGGCGGCGTGGTGATCGCGACCGGGTTCGTCTTGCTCTACCTGTCGGGTGAGTTCCGGGTGTTCCACCGGCTCGGCCCGGCGGACGTGGCCGCCGCGGTCGAGGCGGTGGGAGCGGGCGGCTTCGTCGGCACCGGCCTGGCCGCGGTGGCGATGAACCTGCCCTACCTGAAGAACTTCCTCCCGCTCGGCACGGTACCCGGCGCCGTCAGCTCGTCAGGGACCATCGCGCTGATCAGCTTCTTCGTCGGGCTTGAGGTCGCCGCCGCGTTCATCCTGGTGGTCGGTGAGCTACTCAAGCAGACTCTTCTGGTGAGAGGCAAGAAGCGCTAAATGCAGATATTCCCGTTCATCGTCGTGGTCTGGATCGTGGGCATCGGCCTGTATGGCATGGTCACGAGCCGTCACCTGGTGCACCAGATCATCTGCCTGATCGTCGTCCAGTCCTCGACGTACGTGCTGCTGCTCGGCGTCGGGTACGTCACCGGCGGCGCCGCGCCCTACTTCTTCGACATCCCGCTGCACACCCGGGCCGTGGATCCGGTCGTGCAGGCACTGGCCCTGACCGACGTGGTGGTCGAGGCGGCCGTCACCGCGCTGCTGCTGTCCTTCGCGATCCAGGCGCACAAGCGGTTCGGCACCCTGGACCCGCAGGAACTGGCCTCGCTGAGAGGCTGACGTGGACCAGCTATTCGCGCTCGCGGTGACGGTCCCGCTGGCGGTGGCCGCCGCGATCTCCGCGCTGCGGCCGCTGTTCGACCAGCGGCGCTGGCTGCTCGACCTGGCCGCCATCGTGACCGCGGCCAGCGTCGTGGTCATGCTGGCGATGATCATGGCCCGGGTAACGGGCGGCGACCAGGTCTACTGGTTCGCTGGCTTCCGCCCCGCCCGGGGCATCGCGATCGGCATCGACTTCGAGGCGGGCTCGCTCAGCGCGGGCCTGGCCACGCTGGGCGCCGTCCTCGTGACCGCCGCGATGACGTTCTCCTGGCGGTACTTCGAGCGGGTGGCGACCTACTATCACGCGCTGATGCTGATCTTCCTGGCCGGGATGACGGGCTTCTGCCTCACCGGCGACATCTTTGACCTGTTTGTCTGGTTCGAGCTGATGGGAGTGGCGGCCTACGCGCTCACCGCCTACCGGCCCGAGGAACGGGGGCCGCTGCAGGGGGCACTTAACTTCGCCATCACCAACAGCATTGGCGCCTACCTGTCGCTGTCGGGCATCGCGCTGGTCTACGGCGGGAGCGGGGCGCTGAACATGGCCCAGATCGGCGCCTGGACCACCCGCCACCCCGGCTCCCGGCTTGTCGTGGTGGCGTTCCTGCTCATCCTGGCCGGACTGCTGGTCAAGGCCGCGATCGTGCCGTTTCACTTCTGGCTGGCCGACGCGCACGCGGTCGCGCCCACCCCGGTGTGCGTGCTGTTCTCCGGCGTCATGGTGGAGCTGGGCCTCTACGGGATCGCCCGGGTCTACTGGTCGATGTTCTCGGGCGCGCTGGGCCACCAGTACGGGCTGTCCCGGCTGCTGCTCGTGCTCGGCGTGGTGACCGCCGTCGTGGGCGCCGCGTACAGCTTTCGCGAGCGGCACCTCAAGCGGCTGCTCGCGTTCTCCACGATCAGCCACTCGGGCATCTTCCTGGCCGCGATCGGCGTGCTGAACCCGCTCGGGCTCACCGGCGCGGCCGTCTATGTCGCTGGACACGCGCTGGTCAAGGCGGCGCTGTTCCTGTGCACCGGCATCGTGCTGCACCGGCTGGGCACGGTTGACGAGGTGCGGCTGCACGGGCGGGGCAGAAGGCTGCGGGTCACTGGCCTCGTGTATGTCGTCGCCGGCCTTGGGCTGGCCGACCTGCCGCCCGTCGCCACGTTCCTGGCTGAGGGATGGACCGACGCGGCGATGCCGGGCTGGGCCGTTGTCATCCTGCTTGGCTGTGCCGTCCTGACCGGGGGCACCGTGCTGCGAGCTGGCCTCGGCGTGTTCTATGGGGTTGGGGACCCGCCGACCCGTCAGGCCCCGCGGCAGGCCCAGGAGACCGCCGAGGAGACCGGGGAAACCGATACGGGACGGCAGATCACGCCGCTGACCATGATCATTCCGGCCGCCGCGCTAACCTGTGCGGCGATAGCCGTCGGCTGCCTGGGCTTCACCGGCCTCGGGCCGGCCGTCGAGGCGGCGGCGGTCCGGTTCCAGGATCAGGGCACGTACATCGCCACCGTGCTGCATTCCGCGCGGATCAGCCACCCGGTGGCGCCTTTCCCGGCCAGCCCGGCCGATGTCACCGCGGTATCGGTGGCCACTGGGCTGGCCGTGGCGGCCGGATCGGCGACGATCGCGCTGCTGACCTTGTACCGCAGGCGGCTACCGCTGCGGATCCGGCCCTGGCCGCGCGCCGTGGCGATCCTCGAGGGATTCCAGAGCGGCGTGATCAACGACTACGTGGCCTGGCTCGTGCTCGGCATGGCCTGCCTCGGTGGCCTGATCGCGCTCATCGTCCGCTAGGCACACGGCAGGTGTGAAGCAGCCCCGAACGGGCAGCCGGACCAGACAGCCGAAACAGGAGGAGGACGATGACTGCTTCAACCCTGCTCGACCAGGATGTCGTGGGCCGGCTCAGGGAAGCCGGGCAGCAGCTGCGCGTCGACGCGGTCCGGGCCAGCTCGAAGGCCAATTCCGGGCACCCAACGTCCTCGATGTCGGCCGCGGACCTGATGGCGGTCCTGCTCGACCGTCACCTGCACTATGACTTCGACGACCCTAAGGCCCCAGGCAACGACCACCTGATCTTCTCCAAGGGACATGCCTCGCCGCTCTACTACGCGATGCTGAAGATCGTCGGCGCGATCAGTGACGAGGAGCTGCTGACCTACCGGTCGGCGGGCAGCCGACTTGAGGGCCATCCCACCCCCCGGCTGCCCTGGGTGGACGTGGCTACCGGCTCGCTAGGCCAGGGGCTGCCCATTGGCGTCGGCGTCGCGGTCGCGGGCCGCGACCTGGACCAGCTCCCTTACCGGATCTGGGTGCTGTGCGGCGACAGCGAGCTGGCCGAGGGATCGATCTGGGAGGCGGCCGAGCAGGCCGGCTACATGGGGCTTGACAACCTCACCGCGATCGTCGACGTCAACCGGCTCGGCCAGCGTGGCCCGACCAGGCACGGCTGGGATACCGGCGCCTACGCGGCGCGCTTCCGCGCGTTCGGCTGGCACGCCGTGGAGATCGACGGGCACGACATAGCCGCGATCGACCGCGCCTTCGAGGAGGCCACGGAGCACACCGGGCAGCCGACCGTGATCCTGGCGAGGACGAGGAAGGGCAAGGGGGTCGCGGCGGTCGAGGACAAGGAAGGCAAGCACGGCAAGCCGCTGCCCGACGAGGCCGAGGCCCTGCGGGAGCTCGGCGGCGAGCGGGACATCCGGATCAACGTGCAGCTACCCGACCTGGAGCACCACAAGCCGCATTCGTTCGCCATCACCCAGGCCACGCCGCCCGGCTTCGAGGTCGGCTCCTCCATGGCGACGAGGAAGGCCTTCGGCGCCGCCCTGGTGGCCCTGGGCGCGATCCGCCCCGACGTCGTGGTCCTGGATGGCGAGGTCAGCAACTCCACCGGCACGGAGACCTTCGCCGACACCTACCCGGAGCGGTTCTTCGAGTTCTACATCGCCGAGCAGCAGCTGATCTCGGCGGCGGTCGGGATGCAGGTCCGTGGCTGGACTCCGTTCGCCACGACGTTCGCCGCGTTCTTCTCCCGGGCTTATGACTTCATCAGGATGGCGGCGATCAGCCGGGCCAACCTCCGGCTCGTCGGCTCGCACGTCGGCGTCGCCATCGGCAAGGACGGCCCGTCCCAGATGGCGCTGGAGGACCTGGCCGCGCTCAGGGCGGTCCACGGCAGCACCGTGCTTTACCCGTGCGACGCGAACCAGGCCGCCCAGCTCACGTGCCTGATGGCGGAAATCGGCGGGATCAGCTACCTGCGCACGACCCGCGGCGAGACCCCCGTCATCTACCAGCCGGGCGAGCGGTTCGAGGTTGGCGGCAGCCGGACACTCCGGTCCGCCCCCGACGATCAGGTGACGATCGTCGCGGCCGGGATCACGGTGCATGAGGCGCTCGAGGCGGCCGACCAGCTCGCGGGCAACGGCATCTCGGCCCGCGTCATCGACGCCTACTCGGTCAAGCCGATCGATGCCACCGCGCTCCGGCAGGCGGCCCGCGAGACCGGGCGGGTCCTCACGGTCGAGGACCACTATCCAGAGGGCGGGCTCGGTGACGCGGTGCTCGATGCGCTCGCCAGCGGCGGCGAGGCGCTGCCGGTGGCGCGCAAGCTCGCCGTCCGCGCGATGCCGGCCTCGGCCACCCCGGACGAGCAGCTGGCCATGGCCGGAATCGACTCGGCGGCCATCGCGAGCGCCGCCGCCGACCTTGTCGCTGGGCGGGTCTCGTGAAGCTTTCAGAGATCCGGCAGCTGATCCACCTGGGCACGCCCAGCCCGCCTTACGGACTACGGTCGCTAGCGCGCTGCTACGACGTCGATGACCTGGCCCGGCTGGCCCGACGGCGACTGCCCGCCGCGGCGGCCGGGTACCTCGATGGCGGCGGCGAGGACGAGTGGACGCTCCGCCGCAACCGCCGCGCCTTCGACGCGGTGGAGTTCATGCCCCGGCTCATGCACGACGTGAGCACCATCGACACGGCGACCACCCTGCTCGGCTCCCCGGTGCCCCTGCCGTTCGCGCTCTCCCCGGTCGGCGGCCCGCGGATGTTCCATCACGAGGGCGAGCTGGCCGTGGCCAGGGCGGCGGGGAAGGGCGGCATCCCCTACGGCGTGTCGACCCTCGCGACCCAGCCGCTCGAGGATATCGCCCAGGCCGGGCAGGGTGCCCCGCTGTGGTTCCAGCTGTATGTCTGGGGCGACCGATCGACCGCGAGGGAACTGCTCAGCCGGGCTAAGGCCGCCGGGTACCAGGCGCTGATCCTCAGTGCCGACACGTCGGTGCGATCGCAACGGGAACGCGAACTGCACCGGGGAGTGAAGCTGCCCGTGCCCGAGCTCACGCTCCGCACCCTGCTCGACGGTGCCCTGCATCCCGACTGGTCGTGGAATTTCGTGACGAGTCCAGCGATCGGGTTCCCCAACGTGTCGATGAGCGGCCCGACGTCGCGCGAGCGGCTGGCCCAGATGTTCGACGGCACGGTGTCCTGGGACGACCTGGAGTGGATCAGGAGCCAGTGGGACGGCCCGGTCGGCGTCAAGGGAGTGCTGCGCCCGGCCGATGCGGTCCGCGCCGCTGACCTCGGTGCCAGCGCCGTGATCGTGTCCAACCACGGCGGCAGGCAACTCGATCGTGCCCCGGCCGGGCTGGAGGCCCTGCCCGCGGTGGTGGACGCGGTCGGCGATCGCGTCGAGGTGCTGTGCGACTCCGGCTTCCGCCGCGGCGGCGACATCGTCGCGGCCCTCGCGCTCGGCGCTCGCGGGGTGCTCATCGGCCGTCCCTACCTGTACGGCCTGGCGGCGGCCGGGGAACCGGGTGTCCGGCACGCCATCGACATCCTGGCCAAGGAAGTGCGTATGACGATGGGTCTGTGCGGGGCGGCTAGCCTCGCTGAGCTGGACAGGGACCTGCTGCGTGCGGCCGCGCCTGCCCGCGCGTCAGTGCCAGCCCAGGCGCTGTCCCCCGACGGTGCGCCCGCGGCTGGCCCCGGCCGGAAGACGACGCCGAGGGCGAAGCCCGCCGCGACCGGCCGCGGGCGGACGGGCGCGGCGGCGAGCAAGTAAACGAGGGCGGGCCAGCCCCCGGGGCTGGCCCGGCCGCCCGCCGGCTCCTCGCCGCCGCGTGAGCGAGCACTCACCGCATGAGCACTTCCGCCGTGCGAGTGAAGTGGGCGATCATCTCCTCGCCCAGGACTGGTCCATGCTCACCGCCGCGGTGCTCCAGCTGGCTGGCGAAGCAGCCGATGGCCGAGCGCTTGCGCTCGACGGCCCAGTCGGGGAGCGGGAACCGGGCCGCCTTGTCCCACGGCACCCGGGGGTCATCAGGCTCGGCCCAGTGCCACAGCCAGATCGGATAGCCGAGTACCCGGGGGTGCATGCGGCGGGCGGCCCGACCCGCCGCGTCATGGTCGGGATGCCCGTCCCAGTCCCACGGCGCCAGGCACAGGCTGAAGTCCTCGGTCAGCTCCGACAGCTTGACCGCCAGTTCGTCCTCGCAGGCGACCAGCCCGCTGTCCGGCAGGCCCAGCCGGATCACCTCGACCGCCTCGCCCACGCCGAGCGCGTCGAGCGCGGCGGCGGTCTCCTCGGTCCTCCGGCTGGCCAGGGACACGCGATCGTCGCAGTCGGGATGAGACGCCTCGCCGTCGGTGACCTCGATGAGCCGGAGCCTGGCGCCGGCCGCGGCGAAGACGGCCATGATGCCGCCGGCGCCAAGCACTTCATCGTCGGGGTGGGCCGCGACGATGGCCACGCTGGGACTGTCACCGATCCCGGCGTCAGGAAAGGCGTTGATGCGCGTCCAGGCCTGCCAGGCGTCCTCCTCGGTTCCCGGGGTGTTAATGATCTCGACGTTGTCTGTCATGGTGCGGCTCCCGAAACTAGAGGATGGGCCTGCCACCGGTCACCGCGATCCGGGCGCCGGAGATGTAGCTAGCCTCGTCGCAGGCCAAAAGGACAAACACCGGCGCCATCTCGGCCGGCTGGGCCGGCCGGTCAAGCGGCGACCGTGACCCGAATTCCCGCACCTGCTCTTCCGGCATCGTCGCGGGGATCAGCGGCGTCCAGACCTCCCCAGGCGCCACGCTGTTGGCCCGGATTCCGCGGGAGGCCAGCAGTTGGGCGAGTGCGGCGGCCATGTTCGCGATCCCGGCCTTGGTGACGTCGTAAGGCAGCAAGGTCGGCGTGGGGGAGGCGGAGTTGATCGAGCTCGTGCCGATGATGGAGGAACCGGGGCGCATGTGCGGAAGGGCGGCCTTGGTCAGGTAGAAGAACGCGCCCAGGTTCGTCGCCATGGTCCGGTCCCACTCCTCATCCGAGATGTCCTCGACGTTTTCGTGTGTGCGCTGCTGTGCCGCGTTGCTGACGAGAACGTCGATGCGGCCGAACTCGGTCACCGCGGTGTCGATGACGCTGCGGCAGTGGGCGGCCGAGGCGAGGTCACCGGGCACAAGCACGACCTTGCGCCCCGCCCGCTCGACCCAGGCCGCGGTCTCCTGGGCGTCCTCATGCTCGTTCAGGTAGGCGATCAGCACGTCGGCGCCTTCCCTGGCGTAGGCGATGGCCACCGCCCGGCCGATGCCGCTGTCCCCGCCGGTGATGACGGCGGCCTTGCCGGCCAGCCGTCCCGATCCCTGGTAACTGTCCTCGCCATGGTCAGGCCGCGGGTCAAGCGGCCTGGTCCGGCCGGGGGGCCGCTGCTGCTGTGCTGGTGGCTTCACCCTTTCCTCCGGCTCCTTTAGGAGGCCAGGTCCCGCTGCCGGTCCCAGAACCGCAGTTGCCGGCAGCGCGCGATGAAATCGGCCGGGGTCTGCTCGCTCAGGTCCACGAAGCCACCGTCAGCGACGGCACCGCCGGCGAGGCCGGCCGCGGCGAACAGCGGCTCGGCACCGGCCGTGGCCGCGATGAACTTGCAGTGCGCGTAGGCATCGGCGATGAAGTCGCGTGCCGCCGGGCTGGTGGCAAGCTCGCGGGCGGCATCAGGGTCGGCGACGATCGCGATGGCGTCGAACAGCACCGATGGCGCGCCGTCGACCTGCTTGCCCTCGATCACGGTGCCGTCGCTGGCGTCCACGCCGCCGGCCACGGGCGTGACGGCTTCCATCGTCGTGCCCTCGGATTCGGCCGCGCCGCGCAGCGCGGCGATGATCTCGGCGTCCGCACCGTTGGTGAGCAGCAGCCCGATCTTGCGGCCCGCGAAGTTGCCCGGCGCCCGGGCGACGATGCTCAGCGCCGGGGATTCGGCCAGGTCGTCTCGCGGCTCGCGGGCGGCGGGCGCCGGGTCGGGGAGCCGGCGCAGGCCGAGGCCCTCGGCCACCGCGCTGGCCAGCTCCTCGTGCACGTTGCGCAGCCCCGCCACCATCCGGGTCCGGATCTCGGCCTTGTCGCACTTGCTCAGCTCGAAGGTGAAGGCGTCGGCGATGTGGAGCTGCTCGATGTCGGTCTGGCTGAGGTAGAACTGGCGGGCCTGGCTGTAGTGGTCGGCGAAGCTCTCCGCCCGTAGCCTTCGCTTGGGCCCTTCCCCGTGGTCGGGATAGCTGATGAACCCCCGGCCCGGGTCCTCCCGGGGCCCGCCCGCCGTGCCCTCCCAGGAATTGGGCTCGTAGTTGGCCCGGGTCACCGGGTTGCTCATCGCCATGTGGCCGTCTTGCTGGAAGTGGGCGAACGGGCACTTGGGCGCGTTGACAGGCAGGTAGCTGAAGTTGGGGCTGCCTAGCCGCTTGAGCTGGGTGTCAAGGTAGGAGAAGTTGCGACCCTGAAGCAGCGGGTCGTTAGTGAAGTCGATGCCGGGCACCACGTTCTGGGTGCAGAAGGCGACCTGCTCGGTCTCCGCGAAGAAGTTGTCGACCACCCGGTCGAGCACGAGCCGGCCGACCGGCCTGACCGGGAGTATCTCCTCAGGGATGATCTTGGTCGGATCCAGGACGTCGAAGTCGAACCGGTCGGCGAAGTCATCGTCGAACAGTTGCAGGCCGAGCTCCCACTCGGGGAAGTCGCCTCGGCCGATGGCGTCCCACAGGTCGCGCCGATGGAAGTCGGGGTCGGCCCCGTTGATCTTCACGGCCTCGCTCCACACCACCGACTGCAGGCCCTGCTTTGGCTTCCAGTGAAACTTCACGTAGGTGGAGCGCCCGTCCGCGGTAACCAGGCGGAACGTGTGCACCCCGAACCCCTCCATGAAGCGGAAGGAGCGGGGGATGGCCCGGTCGGACATGATCCACATCAGCATGTGGGTGGCCTCGGGCATCAGGGACGCGAAGTCCCAGAAGTTGTCGTGCGCGGTCTGCGCCTGCGGGAAGCCGCGGTCCGGCTCCTCCTTGGCCGCGTGGATCAGGTCGGGGAACTTGATCGCGTCCTGGATGAAGAACACCGGGATGTTGTTGCCGACCAGGTCCCAGTTGCCCTCACGGGTGTAGAGCTTGACCGCGAACCCGCGCACGTCCCGCGCCAGGTCCCCGGATCCCTTGCTGCCCGCCACGGTCGAGAACCGGACGAACGCCGGCGTGCGCAGTCCCGCCTCGCTGAAGATATCCGCCCTGGTCAGGTCGGTTAGCGCGGCGTAGTTCTCGAAGAAGCCGTGCGCACCGTAGCCGCGGGCGTGCACCACCCGCTCGGGAATCCGCTCGTGGTCAAAGTGGAAGATCTTCTCGCGGAAGTGCTGGTCCTCGAGCAGGCCTGGCCCGCGTTCCCCGGCACGCAGTGCGTTCTGGTCATCGCTGACGACTACGCCTTGCTGGGTGGTGAGCGGTGTGCCGCCACCCGCGATCTGGTGCGTCTCGCCGCCATGGCCACGGAAGACGTCCTGGTCCCCGTACCGCACCGTCCGGCGGTCACCCGCGTCCCTCGTCATCCCGCCTCCACGTCCCTGAATGTGTGCCTGCGGCTTGTGCCGGTCAGGACGCGTGGCCTACCCGGGGTGATCGCCTCAAACGTGCCTGGTCAAGATCCCTCGCCCGGCCGGGGGGCCGGCGGGGAGATCTCACCGGGCGTCCGCGGGGTGGTCGGGGGCCCGGCCTCGCCCGGCTCCCGGTCGCCGAACGTGACCTCGACGTGCTCTTCCTCGCGACGCTGGTTTCCCAGCGCCTGCAGGGCCAGGCTGGCCCGGTCGGCCTCGGTCAGCGGCGGCTGCAGGATCGTCCGTGGCCACAGCCGCCGGGCGAGCACGACGTTGACCTCGGCGCAGTAGACCGTGATCTCGGCCGCGAGGTAGATCCACGCCACCAGGCCGAGTACGGTCGCGAACACGCCGTAGACCGAGTCGCTGTGCATGTAGTGGTGGATGAGGCCGACGCCGACGACCTGCAGGACCGTCCAGCCCAGGCCGGCCGCCACCGCGCCAGGGACCAGGTGCCGGCTCGGCACGCCGCGCGGAGTGAGGATCCGGAACGCCGCCAGGTACGTGGCCGCGTTCACGACGGCCTCGACCACCCCGGCCAGCACCAGGAGGGCCAGCGGGCGGTGGCCGTAGGAGGAAAGGCCCGCGAGCAAGGTCGTCACGATGATGGCACCGCCGAGCAGGACCAGGAAGAGCAGCGCCCGGCCCAGCCGGGCCAGGTGGCCGGGCCGGGCCGGGCCGGGCAGGTTCCATACCTGCTCCATCGTGAACAGGCCAGCCCGGGCCAGGCGGGTCGATCCCCACAGCAGCCCGGCCAGCCCGATGACCAGCCCGATCAGGCTAGAGCGGCGCAGCTGGTGCACGTTGGCGGTCAGCTGGCGCCCGACCAGCGGGACCTGGTTGGCCACCGCGTCCAGCGCGGCCTCGCGGAATCCAGCGTTGCCCGCCGCCACCAGCCCCAGAACGGTGACGAGCACGAGCAGCAGCGGGAACAGCGAGACGAATCCGACGTGCGTGAGGTTGGCGACGAGCACGCCACCGCGGTCGTCGAGATACTTCTTCACCACGCCAACGACGAAGGCCGACGGCGTAAGCCGCTGCTGCGCCCGGTCCGCCTTGCGGAGCAGCCGCTCAACTGGATTCACCGCCGTCACGTTCTCCGGAAAGGCGACTCGACGCGTCCGATTGCCACCGATTGGGGATCGAGGTGCTCTCGCTCCACGCGGTGGCCTTGACCGGGCTTGGCGGCCCGGGGGCCGGCTGGCCCGGCGACTGTAGGTGGCCAGCCTGCTGCTGGCCACCCGGCCCGCCCTCCAGGCGGGCCCGCTGCGGGCCCACGGTCGCCTCCGGGTCGTCGGCTGAGGTGATCCCGGCGTAGAAGACGCCAAACCGGGTGCAGGCCGACGCCGCGAGCAGCGCGGCGCCCGCCGCCGCCCGGATGGCCCGCGACCGCCTCACCCCGCCGGCCACCGCCGCGACCGCGCCGGTCGCCGCGAGCACCTTGCTCGCGGTGAGCAGTGCCCGCGCCCGGCCGCGCTCGTACCCGCGCCGGACGGTGGGATCCATGCGGCGCACCAGTAGCTCCCCGGCCACCAGTTCGCCGGCCGCGCCGGCGACCGCCAGCCGGCCCACGGGGCCGGCCTCGGCCTCGGCCGCGGTGATCAGCCCAAGGCCGGCCGCGGCGGAGGCGGCGGACGCGGTGAACAGGAACGGCATGACGGCCCGGCCCTCGTGCCAGGCCGGCACGGCGGTGTTGGAAAGGAGCACGGCCGTGTAGGACGCCACCCCCGGGCCGAGCAGCGCCGCGCCCCCGGCGGCGACCCGGCCCACGGCCGGGAACCGCCCGGTCACGTCGCAGGCGGCAGCGGCTAGCGCGGCCGGGGCGTACCCCGACACGATCCAGGTGCCCACGCTCATCGGCGAGGTCGGCTTGAAGACCCGCATCATGTTCAGGAAGCGCTCCGGCCGCCCCAGGTCCTTCACCAGGGCCACCATGGACAGCGATATGGCTCCGGCCGCGCCCACCTTGGCGCCGCGGGCGAGCTGCGGCCGCCCGGTTAGCTCGGCGCCTAGCGCGACCAGGGACGACGCGCCCGCCAGGCCGCCGAGGAAGAAGTAGCCCGCGATCTCGCGCGGCTCCCAGACGGGCTTGTTCAGCACGGGCAGGCCGTAGTACGAGCCTGGCCGCGACGCACCGTCGGCATCCCCGCGCCGGCGCCCGCCCGGGCCGGCCGCCCGGGCCGCGCTCGGCCGCTTGGCCCCGGGCAGCGCGTCCCGTCCCGGCCGCGCATCCTGGAGGCCCTGCTTAGTGACCCGCGAGACGTTCACGAGCTCCTCCGCCCCGCGAACGAGCCGGCCACGCCCGCCGCGAGCGCTGCCGCCGCGATGGCGGCCGCCCGCCACATGCCGGGCAGGTGCCGGGTCGTCACCACCGGGTCGGGCGGCAGCCCGTACACCTCCGGCTCGTCGAGCAGCAGGAACATCGCGCCGGTGCCGCCCACCCCGCTGTCCGGGTCGCGGCCGTAAAGCCGGGCCTCAGGGACGTCGGCCCCATGCAGCTGGGCCAGCCTCGTGTCGGCCCGCTCGCGCAGCTCATCCAGTGGCCCGAACTGAATGGACTGGGTCGGGCAGGCCTTGGCGCAGGCCGGCTCCTGGCCGTCGGTCAGCCGGTCATAGCACATGGTGCACTTCCAGGCCCGGCCGTCTTCCTCGCGCCTGCCGATCACGCCGAAGGGGCAGGCGGACACGCAGTACCCGCAGCCGTTGCAGATGTCTTCCTGGACGACGACCGTCCCGAACTCGGACCGCATCAGCGAGCCGGTCGGGCACACGTCGAGGCAGCCGGCCTCGGTGCAGTGCTTGCACACGTCGGAGGACATCAGCCAGCGGAAGTCGCCGGCATCATCGCGGCGCTCGATGAACGCGACGTGCCGCCAGGTGTCGGCTCCGAGGCTTATCGAGTTATCGAACGACATGCCGGTCAGGCTCAGCCCGTCCTCAGGCACCGCGTTCCACTCCTTGCAGGCCACCTCGCAGGCCTTGCAGCCGATGCAGACCGTGGTGTCGGTGAAGAATCCCATCCGGGGCGGGTGGTCGAGCCACCCGCTGACGGCCGCCGGGTCGGTCACGGTCATCGCAGTATCTCCCGCTCGCTCGCTCATATATCCAGGCCTGTGGCCGCGGTGACTCCCGCGCGCTGCTGGTATTGCCGCACTAGCGTGACCCGGTCCTGCCCCTGCGGGCGGCGGCCAGGGATGATGTCGACGGCCAGCGCCTTGACCTCCTGGATGTGCACGTTCGGGTCCAGCGCGATGCCGCTCAGCTCGTTGGCGGCGTCGCCGGTGCTGAGCCCGTTGGGCCCCCAGTGGAAGGGCAGCCCGATCTGGTGCACGACGCTGCCCTGCACCGTCAGCGGTGTCATCCGCTCGGTGACGTGGACTCGCGCCTCGATGACGGCGCGCGCGCTGATGATCGTGGCCCAGCCGTTGTGCTCAAGGCCCCGCTCGGCCGCCAGCTCCGGAGAGACCTCGCAGAACATTTCCGGCTGCAGCTCGGACAGGTAGGGCGTCCAGCGGCTCATGCCGCCCGCCGTGAAGTGCTCGGTCAGCCGGTAGGTGGTGACGACGTAGGGGTACACCGCCGCGCCGGGGTCCGGGGCCGACGGGCTGTACCGGTTGTACTCGTGCTCGATGACCTTGCGCGCCGGGCTGCGATCCTGCGGGTAGAGCGGGTTGCCGACCGGGGACTCTTGCGGCTCGTAGTGCGCGGGGAGCGGACCGTCGACCAGGCCGGCCGGCGCGAACAGCCAGCCCTTGCCGTCATCTTGCATGATGAACGGGTCGTCGCCGGCCAGCGCCTCGGGACCCTCGGCGCCCTCCGGCGGGATGTAGTCCGGTGCCATGTCCGCGACGAAGTCCGGGACGTCGTGTCCGGTCCACCGGCCCTTGTCCGCGTCCCACCAGGTCAGTGCCTTGCGCTCGCTCCATGGCCGGCCGTCGGGGTCGGCCGAGGCTCGGTTGTACAAGATGCGCCGGTCCTGCGGCCAGGCCCAGCCCCACTGCGGGCCGAGCCAGTTCTGCTCTCGCCACGGCGTGCGCCGGGCGGCCTGGTTGACGCCGTCAGCGAAGACGCCGCAATAGATCCAGCAGCCGCACGAGGTCGAGCCGTCGTCCCTGAGCTGGGTGTAGGACGACAGCGGCCTGCCATCGGGGCCAGCGCCGTTGATCTCGGCCAGCACCGCCTCGGGGCTGGGCTCGTCCTGCGGCCCCTCGGTGGGGTAATCCCAGGTGAGGTCGAGCACTGGGGCATCGGCTGGGTCGGCGGACCCGGCTAGCCTGGCCCGGATCCGCCGGCCGAGGTGGTAAATGAACCACAGGTCACTGCGCGCGTCACCGGCGGGCTCGACGGCCTGGTGACGCCATTGCACCAGCCGGTTGGTGTTGGTGAACGTGCCCGCCTTCTCGGTGTGCGCGGCGGCGGGCAGGAAGAACACCTCGGTGCGAATGCCGGAGGTGGCCAGCTCACCGGTGGCGATCTCCGGGCCGTCCTGCCACCAGGTCGCGCTCTCGATGAGCGAGAAGTCCCTGATCACCAGCCAGTCGAGGTTGGCCATGCCCATCCGCTGCAGCTTCGCGTTGGCCGAGCCGACCGCCGGGTTCTCGCCGAGCAGGAAGTACCCCTTGCACCGGCCCGCGATCTGCTCGAGCACGGTCTGGTAGGTGCTGTGGTCGCCGGTCAGCCGGGGCAGGTAGGAGAAGCAGTAGTCGTTGTCCGCGGTCGCCGCGTCCCCCCAGTAGGCCTTCAGCAGGCTGACCATGTAGTCAGACAGGTGCGCCCAGAAGCCCCGGTGGGACTTTTCCACCGCGATGAACGAGGCCAGGTCCTCATGCTCCTCCGCGTGCGGCATGGCCAGGTAGCCGGGCAGCATGTTGTACAGGGTGGGAATGTCGCTCGACCCCTGGATGCTGGCGTGACCGCGCAGCGCCATGATGCCGCCGCCGGGACGGCCAATGTTGCCCAGCAGGAGCTGCAGGATGCACGCGGTGCGGATGTACTGCACCCCCATCGTGTGCTGCGTCCAGCCGACGGCGTAGGCAAAGGCCGTGGTCCGGTCGCGGCCGGAATTCTCGGTGATCCACTCGCAGGCCGTGAGGAAGGCCTCGCGCGGCGTCCCGCAGGTCTGCTCGACCATCTCTGGCGTGTACCGGGCGTAGTGGCGCTTCAGGATCTGGAAGACGCAGCGTGGATGCTGCAACGTCTCATCGCGGAATGGCTGGTGGGTGCGTACCGGCGGACCACCCATGCCGTAGGACTCCGCGTGCCCGGCGTCACGTTCCGCGGGCGACGTGTCGTGCCTGCGCTTGCTCTTGTCGCGTTGCACCGATGCCTCGTCGCGGGAGCCGGAGGCTGCCTTGACCCGGCCGTCTTCGTACTGCCAGCTGTCGGAGTCATACCTGCGGTCGGCCTGGTCGAACCCGGAGAACATCCCGGCCAGGTCCTCGGTGTCCTCGAACTCCTCGCTGACGATGGTCGCGGCGTTGGTGTAGCGGACCACGTAGTCGCGAAACCACTTGTCGTTCTCAAGAACGTAGTTGATGACGCCGCCGAGGAAGGCGATGTCCGTGCCCGCCCGGATCGGCACGAACAGGTCGGCAAGCGCGCTTGTCCGGCTGAACCGGGGATCCACGTGGATGAGCTTGGCCCCGCGGCCGCGGGCCTCCATCACCCACTGGAACCCGACCGGATGCGCCTCGGCGAAATTGGAGCCCTCGATGACGATGCAGTCCGAGTTCTGCAGGTCCTGCAGGCAGGTGGTGGAGCCGCCGCGGCCGAAGGAGGTGCCAAGCGCGGCCACGGTCGAGGAGTGGCAGATGCGGGCCTGGTTCTCTACCTGCACGATGCCGAGCGCGGTCCACAGCTTCTTGATGAGGTAGTTCTCCTCGTTGTCCAGCGTCGCTCCGCCCAGGTGCGCGATTCCCATCGTTCGCCTGGTGGTCTTGCCCTCGTGCTCCCACTCCCAGGTCTCGCGGCGGGTGGCGATGACACGGTCCGCGATCATGTCCATCGCGGTGTCCAGGTCCAGCCATTCCCAGTCGGTGCCGTAGGGGCGCCGGTACAGCACCTGGTGGGCGCGGCTGGGCCCGGTGGTGAGCTGCAGGCTCGCCGAGCCCTTGGGACACAGGCGCCCCCGGCTGACGGCGGAGTCCGGATCGCCCTCGATCTGGATGACCTTGTCGTCCTTGACGTAGACGTTCTGCCCGCAGCCGACCGCGCAGTACGGGCACACCGACTTGACGACCTTGTCGGCCGTGGCGGTACGGGGCCGCAGCCGCTGCGAGGCGGCGGACTTCACCGCGCTGCCGCGGGCGGTTTTGTCCGGCCCCGCCAGTTGCCGCAGGACTGGCCACCTCGGTGCTTTCACGATGCCCCCCGTGTGCTGTCGTTGCCCGCAGTCCGTTCCCGGGGAACCAGCAGGTAAACGCCACTGCACTCGGGCGCGCCGACAGCCGTCAGGCCGTCACCTTGGACCTGAGCTGGTTCGCGGGCAGGTCGGCGATGTAGACGTCGCTCCCGGGCTGGTGCTTGCGGCCGCCCTCGGCCAGTGAGCCGGCGTCGACGGCCTCGAAGCCGATCTGGTCGATCAGGCCGGCGACGACCTGCTTGGCCGCCGGATCATCGCCGGAAATCGGGATGCCAATCCGCTGGCCGTCCGACACCTGGCCGGCCTTGTCGCGCAGGTGGGTCCACTCGATGGCGTTGAACGCCTTGACGACCCGCGCCCCGTCCAGCTGCCCGGCCAGGACTTCGCTGGAGCTCTGGGCGTCGGTATCGAGCTCGGTGAAACGCCCGTCCCTGCTCGGGTGGTAGTTGGTGGCATCGATCACGATCTTGCCCGCGACGTCAACGGCGGGGACGTCAGCGTAGCTCTTGAACGGCACCGAGATGACCACGACGTCGCCGAACCGCTCGGCTTCCTCGGCCGTCGCCGCGTGGCCGTGGCGGCCAAGCTCTGACTCCAGGTCGCGGAGCGTGTCGGGACCGCGCGAGTTGGACACCGCGACCTCATGACCGACCGCGGTGAAGCACCTGGCCAGCGTGCTGCCAATGTGGCCCGTCCCGATGATTCCGATCTTCATGGCCCCTCCCTGGAGCTCGTCACGTGCATGGCTAGGCGAGCCACTTACCGTGATGAGGAGCCGTAAACGGGAGGCTCTCGTTGTCAGCGAGGCCGCGGCCGGCACCGTGGTGTTCCGTGGGCGGTCCTGCCCGGTAGTGGCTTAGCCTTCGATAGATGACGACTGCGTTCGTGCTTGGCGGCGGCGGCCTGCTCGGTGCCCATGAGGTTGGGATGCTGCGGGCCCTGTCCGAGGCGGGGATCCGTCCCGACCTCGTGGTCGGCACCTCCATCGGCGCGGTCAACGGCGCCTTCGTCGCCGCTGACCCAGAGGGCGCGGCGGCACGCCTGGCCGACTTGTGGCAAGGGGAGTCGCTGAGGGTGGTCTTCAGCGAGACCGTCTTCGCCCGGGCCGTGCGGCTGGCGCGGTCGGGGACCCACCTGCATGCGATCGAGCCGCTGCGCAAGCTCCTCGCGGACAAGCTGCCGATCGAGGACTTCGCGGACCTCAAGCTCCCGTTCCACTGCGTGGCAGCCAGCATCGAGCAGGCGACAGCCCGCTGGTTCAGCAGCGGCCAGGTCGTCCCGGCGATCATGGCGTCGTGCGCGGTACCTGGGCTGCTCCCGCCGGTCGAGATCGACAGCACCCACTATTTCGACGGTGGTCTTGTTGACTCCATCCCCGTGGGGCGGGCCGTCGCGCTGGGCGCGAGCACTGTCTACGTGCTGCAGGTAGGGCGCATTGAAAGCCCGCTGGCGGTTCCGGCCCGGCCCTGGGAAGTGGGGCTGGTCGCGTTCGAGATCGCCCGCAGGCACCGGTTCCACGAGGAGATGTCAGCGCTCCCGCCCGGCGTCCAGGTCCATGTGCTGCCGACCGGGGCCGACCAGGTCCCGCCGGGACTTGGACAATTCAGTTACAGGAGCCGCACTAGGGTAAGTAGCAGCATCGAACGCTCATATGCGGCGTCGGCTCGCTACCTGAGCCAGGTGGCTGGCGGGCGCTGACCGCCCAGCCACGGAGCCGCTGATGCTTCCGCCCCGACCGATCCGTCGCCTGGTCCTGGCGCCGCTTGTCATCGTCATAACGGCGAGTCTCGCCGTTATGACCCCCCTGGTGGCGCTGCTGAACGGGGCCGTCACCCTGATCGGGAGGCCAGCCAGGCACGGGCAGCCACACGGGTCTCGCGCCCTGCGCGTGGCCTGCCTGGCCCTGGTCTGGTCAGCGGGCGAGACGGCCGCGCTGGCCGCCGCGCTGTCGCTGTGGATCGCGAGTAGGCTCGGCGGGCGGCTCGGCACCGAGGCGTACCAGGCACGGCACTACGACGTCATGGCAGCGTTCCTCGACCTGATCTACCGCGCCGCCCAGCGGGCCTGCGGGCTGCGGGTCGAGGTCACCGGGCCCGGCTGCCCGGCCGGGGCCAGCGACCGCCCGGTCATCGTGCTGTGCCGGCACGCAGGCCCGGCTGACTCGCTGCTGCTTGTCCGCTACCTGCTCAGCGTGTGCCGGCGACGCCCGCGAATCGTCATGAAGGCCGCGCTGCAGCTTGACCCGAGCGTGGACGTGCTGGCGAACCGGCTGCCCAACGTGTTCGTGCGCCACGTGACCAGGGCCGGGACAAGCGGCGCCGCCGGGCCGATAAGGCGGCTGGCCGCCGGCCTTGATGGCCGCGGCGCCCTGGTGATCTTCCCCGAGGGCGGCAACTGGACCCCGGTGCGCTGGCGCCGCGCCATCGCGGCCCTGCGCAGGCGCGGCCACGAGGAGCTGGCACGCCGGGCGATCGCGATGCCCAACCTGCTGCCGCCCCGCCCGACGGGCACGCTGACCGCGCTCGCCGCCTGCCCGGACGCGGACGTGATCTTCGTGGCGCACACGGGCCTTGACCGGCTGGTCAGCGTCCGCGACATCTGGCGGAGCCTGCGGGCGGACATGGAGGTCAAGGCCCGCTGGTGGCGGGTCCCGTCGGCTGACGTGCCCCGCTCCGCCAGCCACGAAACCCAGGTGGCCTGGCTCTATGACTGGTGGGAGCGCGTCGACGGGTGGATTACCGCGGTGAACGCCGGCCGGTGATCAGGCGATGCTCGCCAGCGCGGTGGCGTCGTCGTCGGGCAGCGTGCCATCGATCGCCGCCGTCACGCTCGTCTCGAGGAGGTCCGCCTCGCCGCCATGGACGGAAAGGAACGCCGTGTCGGCGGCGTCCCGGCCACAGGCGATGCGGACAAGCGCCGCGCGCGGCGCGAGCACGGTGGGGTCCGCCACTCGCCAGTAGCCGTCCACCGAGGCCTCGGCCACGGCGTGGAAGTCCATCGGCTCCAGGCCAGGCGCGTAGGCGGCTACCATCCGGGCCGGGACGCCCAGCGCCCGCAGCAGGGCGATGACCAGGTGCGCGTGGTCACGGCACACGCCGTGGCCGGCCAGCAGCGTGTCCACCGCGCCGGCCGCGGGCTGGCCGCTGCCGGGCAGGTAGCCGAGCCTGCTGCCAGCCCAGGAGGAGACCGCGGCCAGCAGGTCCGCCTCCGCGGCGATGCCGCCGAACTCGGCCCGCGCCATGGCGCCCAGCCGGTCCGACTCGGCGTACCGGCTGGGCCTGAGGTAGACCAGCCGGTCGGCGGCTGTCACCGGCGACTGGGGCGCCTGGCCGGTGACGGTGGCCTCGTAGGTGACGATGACCCGCCCGGGCCGGACCTGGAGCACGTGCGAGCGCCCCTCGCCCAGCACGACCGTCTCCGTCGCCTGCAAGGGCTTGCCGTCATGGCTGATTCCCAGCCTCTCGTCGAGTTCCACGCCCGGCATCTCCGACACGGCCAGCCGGAGGATCATCGTCAGTGGCTCATGGACGTCGAGCGCCAGTTGCCCGCTGACGCGGCGGCGCAGGTCGGTCACGCTTCCCGCGATGCCGTGCCCGGTGTCGGGACTCAGTGAGCTGAGGCCGGGCAGGGACGTCTGCCCGCTGAGGCCGGGTCCCTGTCCGTCAGGGCTCATCACGGGTTTCCGGTGAGTTGATGCCAAGTGCCGCCAGAACATGGTGCACGTCACGGAACTGCTGGTCATCAGGCAAGGCCGACACGCGCTCGGTCAGCTCTTGGGACGCGTCGGCTGTCGACAGGCAGTCACAAAGCTCGTCCCGGTCAGCGGGGAAGTCGGCTCGGGTGAGGATCCTCGCCAGCTCGTTGCGCAGCTGGATGTCGCGTCCCGCGGCACTGGAAGCCGCGCCGTCCGGCCGGTCAGCCGAAGGGTCGGCGCCATCCATCGGCTCGACTTCCCGCCACTCCTCCAGGTGCGCCCGCTGCGGCGCTCCGCGCACCATTCCCTGAGTCTGGCGTGCCAGCTTGTCGTCTTGCAGCGGCCCGTGCTTCGTGTTTCCGCGTTCCATCGGCTCCTCCTTCGCTCGGATGCCCAGATGGCCGGGTCTGGCTAACCGGCTGGCCGGGCCTCAAACCTGGGCCCGTGCCCGGACGGGCGGGGGGCCGGGCGGGGGCGGCCTCAAACCACCCAGGCTGGCGCATGATTTGCCGTCGCCGGGTAACCAGCGGCAATGAACGCTTTCCGTGCAGCAGGGTCCAGGCTCTGCCGACTGGCCCGGGCTGAGTACCGTCGGTACGCGGGGGACGCGGACCGTCCCCTGGGTGGCTACCTGGGGACGATGGCCGCCTACACCACGGTGATCGGCGGACTCGCGGTGGGTGCCCGGATAAGCGGCCGGGAGATCCCCGGCGAGTTGCCGGTGAAGGATCTTGCCCTGTCCGCCCTGGCCACCCACAAGCTCAGCAGGCTGCTGGCCAAGGACCCGGTGACCAGCCCGCTGCGGGCACCGTTCACCGCCTACCAGGGCACGAGCGGGCCCGCGGAACTGCAGGAAGAGGTGCGGGGCAGCGGCGCGCGCAAGACGGTGGGCGAGCTGATCACCTGCCCTTTCTGCACCAGCGTCTGGGTGGCGACCGCCTTCACGGGCGGGCTCATCTACCTGCCAAGGACCACCCGGCTTGCCATGGCGACGCTGGCCGTGCTGGCGGGAGCGGACATGCTCCACTTCGTCCACGGCTGGCTGCAGCGGAAATCGTCGTAACCGACCCGGAAGGCCTTACTGATGCGATCAGGCAATGAGCCCATGACAGCGCGCAGCCCATTGCGCCTGCGCCTGGCCCTGGCCAGCTTCGGCGTGGCGATCAGCGCGGGGGCGACGGCCGTGGCCGCCGTCACCGGGCAGGCCCCCCTTGCCATCCTGTTCGCCGTCATCGCCGCTGCCGCCTGCGTGAACGTGGTGGTCGTGATCATAAGGATCAGGCAGGGACCCCGGTACCAGCCGGGCCGCGACGTGCCGCCGCTGCCCGCCGGGCGTTACGCCCCCTCGCGGGGACATCAGGAACGGTAAGCGCTTACAAGCCGGTAACACGGCGGGTTGGGGACCCTCAGCCGGTGGGCTCGGCGCGATAGTGTCGTAGTCGTGCAGAAACCCACCGCACCGGACAATGCTGACCTGCCTCCCACGATCGACACGACGAAGGCGCACCCGGCCCGGATCTACGACTACATGCTCGGCGGGAAGGACAACTTCGCCGCCGATCGTGAGACGGCGGAGCGGGCGCTGGCCGTATGGCCGTCGGTCCGCACCTCGGTCAGGGAAAACCGTGCGTTCCTTGGCCGCGCCGTCCGGTTCCTCGCCGCCGAGGCGGGCATCGACCAGTTCCTCGACATCGGCTCAGGGCTGCCGAACGTGGGCAACGTGCACGAGGTCGCTCAGGCCATCAACCCGGCCGCCCGTGTTGTCTACGCCGACAACGATCCCATCGTGCACGTGCATGCGCGGGCGCTGCTCACGAGCCTGCCCGGGGGCAGGTGTGCCTACATCCAGGCCGACTTGCGCGAGCCAGACAAGATCCTCAGCGACCCGGTGGTCCGGGCGACCCTGGACTTCAGCCGGCCGGTAGGCCTGCTGGTGGTCGCGGTCCTGCACTTCATCCACGACGCGGACAAGCCGCAGCGCATCATCTCTACCCTGGTGGACGCGCTGCCGTCGGGCAGCTACGTGGTTGCCTCCCACGGCACGTCCGAGTACATGCGGGGTGAGCAGACCGCGAGCAACGTGGCCGGCGCCTACCAGCAGGGCGGGGTGGGCCTGGCCGATCGCGACGGCTCTGAGTTCGCGGACCTGGCCTTCTCCGGCCTTGAGCTGGTGCCGCCCGGCGTTGTGGTCACGACGGAATGGCGCCCGGACGTCGACTCGTTCCGTCCGGCGCCCTGGGAGGTCAGCACCAACGCCGGGGTGGCGCGCAAGCGGTTAGGCCGGGCCGGCGGGGGCTCAGCGGCGATGCCGGGCGCGCTCGTCCTGCTGGTCGCCCGTGCGGTCGGCGTCGTAGAGCTCGCGTGCCTCGGCCCTTTCCTCGTCGCTGTCCAGCCGGCGTTCCAGCCGCTCGGCCCGGCGCTGCTGCTTCGGGGTCTTGTGCCCCGCGTGCTCCTGCTCGTGCAGGGACGCAAGCTCCTCTTCCAGGGCGGGGTCGCGCGGCCGTGGCGGATTGGTCATGACTGGTTCTCCTCACGCTCGCGGCGGGTGGCCGCAGCCGTCTCGCTTGCCTGCTCGGCAACACCGAGCCGGCAATGCCTTCATGGTCACGGGTACTTTCCGTGGCATGTCAACGGAAACAGCATGTGATCATGATTCTGGCCAACTCGCGGACTGGCTCCGCCGGGCAATGTCGGCCTTGGGGACGACCTCGACCCGTGGCTCGGCCCGCGGCCGGGTGACCGTCGTGGCCCGGACCTCCGCGTCCGGCTCAGGCCCCTCAGGCCCCTCAGGCGGCTCAGGCGGGTGGGGCGGGGCTGGCGGGACCGCGTGGACGGGCAGGGCAACGTCGGCGTGCGGGATGACATCGGCCGACCGGACCGCGTCGGCCGACGGCATGGGCCCGGCGGCGGGGATGGCGTCGGCGGAGCGGGTGGCGTCGGCGGAGCGGATCGCGCCGGCGGCCGGGGGACGGCCGCGCTCATGACGTCCCGGGTTGCGCCCGCCGGGCGGCCCGGCGCGCAGCAGCGCCCCGGCCAGGATCGCGCCGCCGGCGAAGATGGCCGCTGACCACCAGAACGCCGTGGTGAACCCGTGCACCGTCGCCTGGCTGGCCAGCGACCTGGCCGCCGCGGGACCGCCACGGCGTGCGGCCGGGCCGTGCACGCGGATGAAGCTGTCGGTGGACTGGGTCGCCACGGTGCTGAGCAGCGAGGTGCCGATCGACCCGCCGATCTGCTGCATGGTGTTCACGGTGGCCGACGCGACGCCGGCGCTGGCCGCCGTGACCCCGAACGTCCCGGTGTTCAGCCCGGCCGCGAAGTTGAACCCGAGCCCGGCCCCGGCGAGCAGCGTGGGCCCGAGAACATCGCGAGTGTAAGAGGTGTTCGCGCCGATGCCGGTGAGCCAGACCAGCGCCCCGGCGGCGGCGAGCAGTCCGCCGGAGATCAGCGGCTTGGGGCCGATGCGGGGCAGCAGGATGATGTTGGCCACGTTGGAGAAGATGATGATCATCGCGATCATCGGCAGGAAGGCGAGACCGGTGCCGACCGGCGAGTAATGCAGGTTCTGTTCCAGGTAAAAGGTGAGGAAAAGGAAGATGCCGAAGATGCCGGCGCCGGCGGAAAGGATCCCCAGGTTGGCCCCACCGCGGTTGCGGTCGGCGACGATCCGCAGCGGCAGCAGCGGGTGGCTCGCCTTGGCCTCACGGAAGATGAACACGGGCAGCAGCACCACGCCCGCCGCCAGGAACGCATAGGTGGACGGGGTGCGCCAGCTATGGGTGGACGCGTTGGCGAACCCGTAGACCAGGGAGAACATCGAGCCGCCCCCAGTCAGCAGGCCGGCGATGTCAAGCCCGCGGAAGGGCGGCCGCGGCTGGCGCGGCAGCAGGGGCACCGCGCCGAGGATCGCGATCACCGCGAAGACTAGGTTCACGTACAGGCACCACCGCCAGGACAGGTACTCGGTCAAGATCCCGCCCAGGAGCACCCCGACCGCGGCGCCGCCCCCGGCGACCGCACCGAAGACCCCGAAGGCCTTACCGCGGTCCTTGGAGTCGCTGAACGTCGTGGTCAGCAGCGACAGGGCGGCCGGGGCGAGCAGCGCACCGAAGGCACCCTGGCAGGCGCGGGCCACCACCAGCATGGTGAAGCTGCTCGCGGCGCCGCCCACGGCGGACACGACGGCGAAGCCGATCAGGCCAACGATGAACGTGGTCTTGCGGCCGAGGAGGTCGCCGAGCTTACCGCCGAACAGCAGCAGGCTGCCGAACGACAGCGCGTACGCTGTGATGATCCATTGCCTGCCGGTGCTGGAAAAGTGCAGTGCCGTCTGCGCCGTCGGCAGCGCGATGTTCACCACCGAGATGTCAAGCACGACCATGAGCTGCGCGAGGCTGACGACGGCGAGGATCAGCCAGCGCCTCGGGTCCGGGGTGTTGGTTGTATCCGTGGAACTGCTCATGGCCGGGGCCGCTACCCGTCGCCACCGGGCCTAAAAGCCGGGGCCGGGGGTAACGCACCGACATGGCAGAGTACGACGCGATCGTCGTCGGCGCCGGGCCCAACGGGCTGACCGCCGCCGTGACGCTGGCCGACGCCGGCCTGAGCGTCGGTGTCTACGAGGCCGCCAGCACGGTTGGCGGCGGCGCCCGCACTGAGGAACTGACGCTGCCGGGATTCCGGCACGACCCCTGCTCGGCCGTGCACCCGCTCGGCGCCGGCTCGCCCGTGCTGCGAGCGCTCGATCTCCAGCGCTACGGCTTGTCGTGGATCCACCCGGAACTGCCGCTCGCGCATCCGTTCCCTGACGGGTCGGCCGCCATCCTGGCGCGGTCGCTGTCCGAGACCGCCACCGCGCTTGGGCGCAGGGACGGCGATACCTACGTTTCCATGATGGCGCCGTTCCAGGACCGCTGGGACGGGCTGGCCGCCGACATCCTGCGTCCGGCGCTGGCCGCCTGGCCCCGCCAGCCCCTGGCCTACGGCCGGTTCGGCCTGCTCGCCGCCCTGCCCGCCGCCGCGCTCGCCCGGATCTTCGCCGGCGAGCAGGCCAGGGGGCTGTTCGCCGGGCTGGCCGGGCACGTGACGGCCCCGCTGACCGCGCCGCTGACCAGCGGCGTGGCGCTCACGTTCGCGCTCGCCGCCCACGGGCACGGCTGGCCGATTCCACGGGGCGGTACCCAGGCGATCTCCACCGCGCTCACCGCCCGGCTGACCGCGCTCGGCGGCCGGGTCCTCCTCGGCCACCGGGTCACCAGCCTGGCCGAGCTGCCCGCGGCCCGCGCCTACCTTTTCGACACGGCGCCAGGCGACGCGGTCCGCATCGCGGGCGACCGGCTGCGCGGCTGGTACAGCGACCTGTTCCTGCGTAACTACCGGCACGGCCCGGCCGTGTTCAAGGTCGACTACGCCCTGTCGGGCCCGGTGCCGTGGACCGCGCCGGACGCCCGCCGGGCGGGCACGGTCCACCTCGGGCCGACCCTGGGCGAGATCGGGGCGGCGCTGCGGGCCGCGCGGCACGGCACGGCGCCCGACCCGCCGTTCCTCATCACCGCTCAGCCCAGCCTGTTCGACCCGTCGCGGGCACCGGCCGGGTCGCACGTGCTCTGGGTCTACGCGCAGGTGCCGGCGGGCTGGCCGGGCGACATGACCGGTCCCATCGAAGCCCAGATCGAGCGATTCGCCCCGGGATTCCGTGACCTGGTCCGGGCCAGGACCGTCACCACCCCGGCTGACCTTGAGGCCCGCAACCCCAACAACGTGGGCGGCGACATCGCCTGCGGCCGGTGTGACCAGTTGCGGCTGGTGCTGCGCCCGGCCCCGGTCCCCGTCCCGGTTCCGTACGCCACGCCGGACCGGCGGATCTACCTGTGCTCGGCCGCGACCCCGCCAGGTCCCGGCGTCCACGGCATGTCCGGCTATCACGCCGCGCTGGCGGCCCTGCGCCGGGTATTCAAGGTCAGGTCCCCGCTCGCCGAGGTAGTAGACGGGCTGTCAGGCGGCCAGTCGCCGCCGCGGGCGGACCTGCGCGATGCCGGCGCGGGGGCGGCCGGGTAAGCCCGGCCCGGGGGCACGATGAGCTGGTTCCCGGCACCGGAGTACTGGTTCGCGCGGCTGGTGTTCGACCGCGCCCTCGCGCTGGTCTATGCCAGCGCGTTCGTGTGCGCTGCCCGCCAGTTCCGTGGCCTGATGGGGGAGCGCGGCCTGCTGCCCATCCCCACCTACCTGCGCCGGGTGGGGTTCTGGCGGTCGCCGAGCCTGTTTCACCTGCGCTACAGCGACCGCCTGTTCGCCGGGGTCGCCTGGAGCGGGGCACTGCTGGCGGCGGCCATGGCGGGCGGTCTTGGCGACGCTGTGCCGCTGTGGGCCGCGATGGCGTGCTGGCTGGTGCTCTGGGTGCTCTACTCGTCGATAGTCAACGTAGGCCAGGTGTGGTACGGCTTCGGCTGGGAGACGCTGCTGCTCGAGGCTGGGGTCCTGGCGATCTTCCTCGGCAACGCCACCACCGCGCCCCCCGTGCTCGTCGTGTGGCTGGTGCGCTGGCTGCTGCTGCGGGTGGAGTTCGGCGCGGGCCTGATCAAGCTGCGGGGTGATCGCTGCTGGCGCGACCTCAGCTGCCTGCGCTATCACCACGAGACCCAGCCCATGCCCGGCCCGCTGAGCTGGTTCTTCCATCACCTGCCCGAGCCGCTGCACCGCGCCGAGGTGGTGGGCAATTTCGCCGCCCAGCTGGCCGCGCCGCTGGTCTTGTTCACCCCGCAGCCGGCGGCGAGCGTGGCCGCCGCTGTCATGATCGTGACTCAGCTGTGGCTGGTGGCGTCGGGCAATTTCGCCTGGCTGAACTGGCTCACGATCGTGCTCGCGCTACCCGCGATCGACACCGCGCGGCTGGGCCGGGTACTGCCGCTGCCCGTCCCCGGCCCGCTCGCCGCGCCGCCGGCCTGGTATGAGGCCCTGGTGATCGCGTTCACCGTCGCGGTCGCGGTGCTCAGCTACCGCCCGGCCAGGAACCTGCTATCCAGCGGTCAGGTCATGAACACCAGCTTCGACCCGCTGCGGCTCGTCAACAGCTACGGTGCGTTCGGCAGCATCACCCGCCAGCGCTTCGAGCTGGTGATCGAGGGCGCGGCCGACGCGGAGGTCACCCCGGGCACACGCTGGCGCGAATATGAGTTCTACGGCAAGCCGGGCGATCCGCGGCGCTGGCCACCTCAGGTCGCGCCGTACCACCTGCGGCTCGACTGGCTGATGTGGTTCGCCGCGCTGTCCCCGGCCTATGCCGACTCCTGGCTACCGCAGCTGCTGCGGCACCTGCTCGCCGGAGACAGGGAGGTGGCCCGGCTGCTGAGGACAAACCCCTTCCCCGATGCCCCGCCTGCCGCCATCAGGGTGCGCCGCTACCGGTACGCCTACACGAGCTGGCGCGAGCTGCGGCAGACAGGCGCCTGGTGGCACCGCGAGCCGGCTGGCGAGTACATGCGCCCGATAACCCAGCGAGATCACCTGTTACGACCGGGGCCAGCCGGGCAGCAGGGTCCGGTACCGCCGATCACCAGGGAGGGCAGACCGTGAGCCGCAACGTTCCTGAGCGTGACCCGCATTCGGAGTTCGAGGACGAGGGCATCCCCGACCTTCAAGATGGCACCCCCGAGCAGGAGTGGGCCGTGGACCCGCAGCAGGCGCCGCTGCCCGGGGACCGGCCCCTGGCGGTGGACTACTTCGGCACCACCGACGAAGAGCAGATCGAGGGGGAGCCGCTGGACCTGCGGGTAGCGAACGAGGTACCCGAGGACCAGGCGATGTTCGGCGGCGAGGGCGACCCGGTCGTGCAGCCCGCCCGCACCGGCCGGGTGGACCGCAGCGACAACCTTGACGCGCTCACCGACGACAGCGGCCTGGGCGTGGGCGCCGACCTGGACACCGAGCCCGAGCCGGACGAATCGGCAACGCCGGACTGGGAGGCACAGCCGGAGGAGCCGTCCGGGCAGGTGTGGGACGACCCCCGCCCAGCGGGACGTCTGGTGGCGCCCGGCGAGGGAGCCCACCCGGACACCGAGCCCGACGCGGTCGCCGGCGAGGTCGGGCCGGATGCCGGCGGCTACAGCGCCGAGGAGACGGCCATGCGGGTGGAGCGAGAATGACCGGCCGCCACGCCAGCGAAGGAGGATGCCAGTGAGTGGCAGCAAGCGCGATAAGAATCAGCCGACAGGTCCGGAAAAGCGCGCGATGAAGCGGGACCAGCGCGCGACCGAGCGGGACCAGGCCGCCCAGGCTTCCCTGCACGACATGGGCGGGAACATGGGCCCGGCCTCGATCCGCGGCTCGGGCGTCGTGCCCGGTGGCCAGCGCCAGCGCCAGGCCGAGCCGGAGGCGGGGTACAGCGAGTCAACCGACTACGCCGCCGTCCGGGACGACGACTGGCAGGTCACGGCGGGCGCGGACAAGACCTGGCCCAACGAGCCTGATGAGGAAGACACGTTCGGGCCAGGTGCGCGGGCCGTGCCGCGGCAGGCGGGCAGCCGCGGCCCTGGCCAGCCCGGATTCCGGGTCCGCGGTCCGGCCGACGATGCCGAGGCTGGCCAGGTCGACGACGAGAACCCAGCGCCCGACGACGACCCGGATGCTGATACCGGCGTGACCGCGGGCGTGGGCCAAGATCGCCGCGGTCGCGTCACGGGCGGCCTGAACTGGAGCGACACCGGTGACGGCGACCCGGACATCGGCTCGGGGCGAACCTGGGACTGAGGCCAGCGCGCCCGCGGCAGTCAGGCGAGCCCGTTTTGATGGGCATAACGGATCGCTGCAGCGCGGTCACGAGAGCCAGTCTTGGCGAATATCCGGTTGATATGGCTCTTGACCGTGTGACCGGTGACGAACAGCCGCGCCGCGGTCTCCGGGTTGTTGAGACCCTGGGCGATCAGGCGCAGGATCTCCGCTTCCCGCTCGGTGAGGCCATCGGGAAGCGGCCCGGCCGGCTCCGCCCCGGCCGCCCCGGCTGCCTCGGGTACCTGGGCCTGCGCGGGGCGGGCGGCGGCGTTCATGAGCGTGGCGTGTACCCGGGAGTCGAATACCGACAGTCCTTCCGCGGCCGCGCGCAGGGCACTGGCGATCTCGGTGTGATCGGCGTCCTTGGTCAGGTAGCTGCGCGCGCCGGCCCGCAGGGCCTCGAGGACCGAGGTGTCGTCGAGGTAGGTGGTCAGCACGACGATGGCGACCCGCGGGTAGCGCGTGCTGAGCTGGCGGGTCGCCTCCGTGCCGTCGAGCACGGGCATGTGCAGGTCGAGCAGGATGGCGTCCGGCTGATGCTCGGCGACGAGGTCGATCGCCTCGGCCCCGTTCACGGCGGAGGCCACGACCTCGATGCCGGGCAGTCCGCCCAGCAGCAGGACCAGGCCCTCGCGGACGCTGGCCTGATCGTCGGCCACGATGATGCGCAAGGGGGCGGTGGAGTCATTCAACGGTCAGTTTCCCTGCTGGCTGGGACGGCAGCGGATGACGGGGTGGCCGGCGGCGCCGGGGATGGGCCGGCCGCGGCCGGAAGCGGGAGATCCGCCACGACGACCCAGCGGCCGTCGTGCGGCCCGGCCTCCAGGGTGCCCCCAAGCAGCGCGAGCCGCTCGCGCATTCCGGTCAGGCCATAGCCCGCGTCGGCGGTGCGCAGCGCGCCCGCCGGGCCGGGAACGTCGCGTACCAGGGGATTGCTGACGGTCAGCGCCACGTGGTCGTCCCGATAGTCAAGGTCCACGGTGATCTCGGCACCAGGCGCGTGCTTGACCGCGTTGACCAGCGACTCCTGGGCGATGCGGGTCATCGCGACGGTGGCTTCAGGCGGCAGCGCGACCGGCGGGCCGGCGAACCGGTAGCCGACGCGGGCCTGATGGAGCTCGGCCAGCTCGGTGGTGGCCCGGGCTAGCTCGTCGTGCAGCGGAAGGGTGTCGGTGCGCAGCGCCAGGACCGCCCGGCGGGTGTCGCTCAGTCCGCTCGAAGCCATCCCCTGCGCCGCGGCCAGCGCCTCGAGAGCGCGATCGGTATCGTTATGCACGGTGATGAGCGCGCGGATGGTCTGCAGCTGGATGCCGAGCGCGCCAAGGGAGTGGGCCAGAACGTCATGGATCTCGCGGGCGATGCGCGCCCGCTCCTGCAGGACCTCGGCCCGCCGCTGCTCGGCCCGCAGCTGCTCGTGCTGGGCGAGGAGCTGCCGGGCCTGCTCGGCCTGGACCCGCAGCGAAGCCCGGTTCCTGCCGAAGGAAACACCGACCGCGAGGAGCAGCGGCGAGCCGGCCAGCACGCCGATGTCCTGGCTGAAGACGACCCCGCCGACCTCCGTGGCCACGATGCCAAGCGCCGCGATGGCCAGCCAGGCCGGGGCGGGCAGCAGCTCGGCCGCGGCCATCAGGGCGACGGCCGAGAAGGCGATCATGACGTAGCCGACGCTGCCCGCCGTCGAGCCCACGCACCCGGCCGCGGTCACCGTAGCGAGGCTGATCGGCAGCCCGTGGCGCCGCAGCGCCGGGTGCGGGTCGCGGGCCAGGTCGGCCAGCGCCCACAGTGCCACCCCGGCGCAGAGCACGCCGTAGGCGATGGCCTGGGTCACGACCCTGTCGTGCGCTGAGGGCGGCGTGAGGAAGGAGATCAGGCCGACCACGGCCAGGCCTATCGTTCGAAGACCCCAGGGCGCAGTCCTGAGCATCCCCCTATTATGCCGATTCGTGACTGGCGCGGGCATCACCGTGGCGCCCTGGGGCCGCTACCGGCTCCGAGCACGGGTCGCCGCGGCCGGAAGGCGGCACGCCAGGACGACGGCCAGCGGGACCATGACCGCGGCCGGGACCGCGGCCGGGGCCTGCACGGCGGCAACCCCGCCGCAGATGGCGCCGGCCACGAGCGCGCCGACCGTTCCGCTGCTGCGCGGCCAGCTCGGTGGCCAGCGCCGCGCGGCCAGCGCCTCGAACAGGCCGGTCACGGTGCTGGTCAGGTAGGTCGACGACATCTGGCCCAGGCGGCGGACCGCGGTTGCCTGCATTCCCATGGCGGCGGAGGCCACCGCAAGCAGGGCTAGTTGCCCGCCGCCAGACGGATGCCCGGCCAGCGCGAGCCACCCGCCACTGAATCCGGCCAGCATGATCAGTTCTACGGCCAGGGTGACCGTGACCCGGCGCGGCCAGGTCGGCTGGCCCGCCCGGGGTGCCCTGGCCATGGTCGCCCCGGCCAGGACGCCCAGGCAGTACCCGGCCAGGGCCACGCCCGCGTTGATAGCGAACCCCCCGTCACGCTGGGCCGTGGCCACGCCGAAGAGCGCCAGGTTGCCGGTCATCACGCTGGCGAAGACCTTCCCCAGCCGCAGGAAGGTGACCGCGTTGACCGCGCCGGTGGTCAGCGCGAGTATGACGACCAGCCCATCGCGGAGCCGTGCCGCCCGCGGTGGGGTCTCGGCTGGCCCGGCCGTGCTCACGGGGCCGTCGCCTGCCCGGACGGCGTGGCCTGCTCAGATGCCGTGGAGAGCAGGGGAGAGCGGGCCAGTACCAGGACGGCGCCCACCATGACCAGGCCACCGACGATCGTCAGGCTGAGGAACCATCCGGTCCTGACCTTTTCGTGGAACACCAGCACGCCCCACAGGATAGAGACGATCGGGTCCGTCAGGGTAAGTCCCGGCTGCGCGGCGACCAGCGGGCCGGCGTTCAGCGCCGACTGCAAGATGAACATCGCGCCGATGCCCGTCGCGATCATCGCGTAAAGCTCCCAGCTGGTCACCAGCGCGACGAAGCCGCGCGAGAACGCCTCGGTCACCGCCTTGATCAGCGCTGCGGTCATGCCGAAGCCCGCGCCGGTGGCAACCGAGAGGATGGCCGCCTGCAGGTTGCTGCTCTGGCGGCTCTGCTTGCCGTGGCCGGCGGGCCCCCGACGGCCCCAGGCGACCAGCGCGCCGATCACGGCCAGGTTGATGGTGATGCCGATGACCCAGGAATACCAGCGGACGCCCTGCGCCACTCCGTCTCGGGGTGACAGGCCGTACAGCAGGCCGGCCAGGCCGGCCGCCATCGCCGCCGACGCACCCCACTCTCGCGCGCACAGCCGCGCGCGGAAGACCCTGGTGGCGATCAGCAGCGTGATGGGCAGTTCCACGACCAGGATCGGCTCGACGACCGCGAGTGCCCCGTGGCCAAGCGCGGCCGCCTGCAGCAGGAAGCCGACGATGACCGCGAGCACGCCGCCGAACCAGACCGGCTCGTGCAGCAGGCTGCGGATCAGCGCGATGCTGAGGTTCTGGCCCTTCGGGACCTGCCGGTCGGCCTTGCGCTGCAGCACCGAGGAGGTGGCGTTGGCGCACGCCGCGAGCACGGCCAGCAGGTAGGTCACTGCCCGTCACTACCTCGTGGCTTGCCCGGCAAACCGGCGCGGGCGCGGGACATCGCTCTGGCTCGGGTCATCGTGGCGCCGCGCGGCGAGGTCGGCCAGGTCATCTTCGCGGCGCCGGAGGCTGGCCCGGGCGCACGCCACCTTGGCCAGGGCGGCCAGCTCGGCCGGGTCGCCGGCCAGCCGGGCCACGGTGGCGGTGAGGCTGGCCGGGGTGGGGGCTAGCAGCGCCAGCCCGGCGGCGGCCATCAGCCTGCCGTTGTCGCGGCCGTGGCCAGGAACCGGGTCAGTGATGAGGACGGGCCTGCCGGTGGCCATCGCCTCAAGCGCGGTCCCGCCGCCCCCGTTGCTGACGACGACGTCGGCCGCCGCCATCAGCGTGGGCATGTCGTCGGTCCATCCGGTCACGCGCAGCCGCCCCGGCGGCCAGCCCCGGGCGGCCAGCTGACGTTGCAGGCCCTGATTGCGCCCGCAGGTGACGATGGCCCGCACCTGCGGGCCGGCGGCCAGGATCGCGGCCACCGTGCGCTCGACCCGGCCGAAGCCCAGGGAGCCGGTGGACACCAGCACGGTGAACCCGTCAGGCGCCAGTCCGAGCCGGACGCGGGCGGCGGCCTGGTCGGCCGCCGACGCGGGGGCGAAGCCGTCACGGACCGGGAGCGCTCCGACGGCCAGCGACATCCCCGGCTCGGCCCGCACGGCCACCCGCACGGCCTCCGAGTGCATGACGTACGTCCGGTCAAGGGCCGGGTACAGCCAGGAAGGGTGGGGGGAGAACGCGGGGACCCAGGCGCCGACGCGGCTGTCAAGCAGGCCCCGGCGGCGCAGCCAGGACAGGCCCGCGCTGGCCAGCGGGTAGGTGGACATGATCACGTCCGGGGCGAAGGCCCGGACGGGCGCGGCCATCCGCCGGCCGAACAGCGCGCCCATGCCGTCCCTGGTGGAGTTCAGGTACCACGGGTGACGCCACATGGCGAAGTAAAAGTAGTCGTAGGCGGCGGGCGTGGAGCGCACCTGAGTCACGTAGAACCGGCGAGCGAGCCGCGCGAACCGGTACCCGGCCGCGTCCAGGGCGTCAAGCCAGCCAACCTCGCAGCCCGGCCAGGCTCGCGGTGCGGCCTCGGCCAGCGCGCGGCCCGCGGCGTTATGGCCCTCGCCGATGCCGGCGCTGACGATGAGGACGCGACGGGGCGCCAGGCTCGTGCTGCCGGTCATCCTGATGCCTGCCTTCCCTCTGAGGTGAGCTCGGGGGCGGTCTCCTGCGGGACGACGTGGGGAGCGCGGTGGGCCAGGGCGAAGATCCCGGCCGTCATCAGGGCCAGGGCGGCCGCCTCCGACGCGATCGCTATCCCGCTGCTGGCCAGTGACTCGTTCAGCAGCACGTGCCCGAGGAGTATCGAGACCAGCGGATCGGTGGTGACGATCACGGCCAGCACCGGGGCGATGAGCGTGCCCGCCTGGAACGCGCTCTGGTTGAGCAGGAACGCGGTCGGCGCCACCACCACCAGCATGTACAGCGGCCACTGCTGCTGTGGCGGGCTGAATCCATGGGACAGCATGTCCGGTGCGACCTTCAGCAGGAACGCGTTGACGCCGAAGTCGATCCCGCAGGCCAGGGCCAGCCACAGGGGCCGGGCGGACACCGGTCCCCAGTGGGCGGCGACCAGGCAGCCCGACAGGGCCGCCAGTAGCCCGGCCCCGAGCGGCAGCGCCGGGCCGGTGCCGATGACGGCCGAGCCACCGCCCGGCCGGGCGACGGCCAGGAACCACCCGACACCAGCGCAACAGCACATCGCGCCAGCGAACATCGTCTTGTCCGGCGCGTGATGGGCAATGGTCAGCGAGGCGATGACGACGGCGAACAGCAGGTTCAGCACGATCAGCGGCTGCACGATCGCCAGTGAGCCCAGGTGCAGCGCCAGGATCTGCAGCACGTTGCCGACCAGGTTCAGCGCGAACGCGGCCACGAAGCTGCGTCGCCTCAGCAGGTCGTACAGCAGCCGCGGGGCCAGTGCTCCCCGCTTGGGAACCTGCTTGGTGTTGCGCTGCTCCAGTACCGACGTCAGGCCGAACACGGCCGCGGCGGCCAGCGACAGCACCACGGTAATTCCCAGGCGCACGCGTACCTGCTCTCCCGGCTCTGCCTGCGGGGCGCATCATCAGCCGGCGGCCGGGGTAGTCACGGCCGCGGCGATGTGGGCTGACGGTTATGGATGTAAAGCTCGCGCCGGTTGCCCGGGGCGACGTGGGTGGGCTGTGGAAGCTCATAGCGGACCGGACGCTGATGGTCGGCGAGCTGGCGCTCGGGGTTGTAGACCTTGTTGAATTTCCACAGCATGCGGGCGAAGTTCGTCTGGCCCCTGGCCAGGTTGCCGGCCAGCACGCGGAAGGCCCCGGCCGCGGTGCTCAGGCCCAGGAACTTGCGGTTGATGACGTTCTGGGTGAGCACGAGCTCGCGGTAGAACTCATCGAGCGGCAGCGTGGTCGGCACGACCGCGTGCTGGATATCGAACAGGCGGTAGTCCCGCGTGGTCAGCTTGCGCGCCTCGGTGTGCCAGATCTCGGTGCCCGGGTAGGGGGTCATGACGGTGAGGTGGACGATCTCGGGGATCGAGGTGGCGAACTCCCTGATCAGCTTGAACTGCGCGGCATCCCAGGCCGGGTCGACGATCAGGTTGATCGCGACGGTGATGCCCAGGCGGCGGGCCGCCTCGAGCGCGCGGAAGTTGTCGTCCGGGCTGACCCGCTTGCGGAACTGGTCGAGTCCCTCGGCGTCAATCGACTCGATGCCGAGGAACATGTAGCTCAGGCCCATCCGCGCCCAGCGCCTGAACACCTCGGTGTTGCGCAGCAGCACATCGCAGCGCGTCTCCAGGTAGTAGCGCTTGCGGACCCGGCGGCGCTCCACCTCGGCGGCGATCGCGTCGCCGTGCTCGGGGCGGATGAACGCGACGTCGTCGACGATGAACACGTTCGGCTCGCGGATGGAGGCCAGTTCCTCCGCGGCGGCCTCGGGCGACGCCTTACGGTAGCCACGCCCGTAGAACGTCCAGGCCGAGCAGAACGAGCAGTCCCAGGGGCAGCCGCGGCTGAACTCGATCGACGCGCACGGGTCGAGCTCGCCGATGAAGTACCGGCGGCGGTGCCGCATCAGGTCCCTGGCCGGGCGAGGTGAGTCGATGCCGTGCATCGTCTTGGGCGCCGGGCCGTGGCCGTACGGGGTCACGGCACCGGGGACCGTCTCAAGTCCGCCGTCCCTGATCGCGGCGAGCAGCGGGCCGATCGCGGTCTCGCCCTCGCCCTTGACGATCACGTCGACCGTCCCGCACCCCTGGGCCAGCACCTCGTCGGCGATGAAGGAGACGCTGTGCCCGCCGAAGAAGACGAAGCACCCGGGAACCAGGCGCTTAACCTCGTCGGCGATGTCGAGCGCCTCGGGCACGTTGGCCAGGTAGTTCAGCGACAGGCCAACGGCCTCCGGCTGGAACGCGGCCAGCTCTTTGGTCAGCGTGGAGTGCGGCAGTACCTGCAGGTCCACGACGCGGACCTCGTGGCCGAGCTCGCGCGCGGCGCCGGCGACCCGCTCAAGGCCAAGGGGCTCGAGCCGCAGGAAGATCTCCGAGTACAACAGGGGGCTGGGATGGACGAGCAGCAGGCGCATGATGACCTCACGGTTGAGTCGTCCCCAGTGGTTCCTGCGTGGCCTGGGCCGGCGCAGTCTGGTCGCAATGGCTAGGCCGGGGTGCGGGGGCGGCGGGACAGGAAGCGAGCGAACTCCCGGCCCTCGCGCAGCCGGCGCGGCACCATGCCCGGGTTCCTGAACATCTCGGCCGACATCTCGGCCAGCTTGCCCGCACGGAAGTAGAAGCGCTTGTAGAAGAGGTCAACCGAGCTCAGGATCTCGGTGTGGTTGAGGTGGGGATAGGACAGCGCCGCGAGCTGGGTGCCATCTTCGCTGACCAGAACGGTCCCGTCCCCATCGTCACTGGGCAGCCAGCCGTTCTCAACGGCCTGCCGGTACAGTTCGGTGCCCGGGTAGGGCGCCGCGATCGACACCTGCAGGCTGTGCGGGTTGATCTCGCGGGCGAACTGGATCGTCTCCTGGATCGTCTGCTCGGTCTCGCCCGGTAGGCCAAGGATGAACGTGCCGTGCATGGTGATGCCGAGATCCCGGCAGT
>Ga0335072_10000808_pt1 | contig 55444 bp, 44 predicted proteins | sample Lox_Sample_21_FD_206725 | JGI IMG/M metagenome (GOLD analysis project Ga0335072, IMG submission 206725) | Soil microbial communities from Loxahatchee National Wildlife Refuge, Florida, United States - Lox_Sample_2.1 | ecosystem: Environmental > Terrestrial > Soil > Wetlands | place: USA...
GTGGCGGCCGTGCTCGCCGCCGCGGCGGTGGTCTTCCGGCGGGCCCGGCGACGCAGGTCGGCCATCCCCGGCTGCCTAGCGCGAGGCCGCCTGCCCGGCCTGTATCGCCGTGAACCTGCTCACGGACCGTGCACCGGCGCTGGCCTGGCTGACCGGGAGCCGACCGGCGCCGGTTACGAGGCCTGCCGGTCGCGAGCCTGGCAGCGCAGCGCCCGCAGCATGTCGTCACGGCCCTCGATGAGCAGGCGGCGCAGCGCGGCGGGCGGCTCCGCGCGGGCGATGTACTCATCGGTGGCCGCCACCGTCTCGGGCGACAGCGCACCCACCAGGTAGGCGCCGCTGACGAAGTCCTGGGCCATCGCCGAGGACCAGTCCCGCCATACCTCGCCCACCACGTCGAAGTAGTCGGCCCGGTACGGCTCCATCAGCTCCGGATGATCCAGGTCGACGAAGCCGGCCAGCGCCGCCCGGAACATCGCGATGGTCAGGTCGCCGCCGACCAGTGCCCGCCAGGCCTCGCGCTTGGCCTCGACGGTGGGGATCGCCGCGCGGCAGGTCGCGGCGTGCCGTTCGCCCGCATCGGTCGCGTCGCGCGCCAGCTCCGCGTCGATCTCGGCCGGCCCGGACCCGGCGTCGCGGCTCACCAGCCGGGCCAGCAGCGCCCAGCGCAGGTCGGTATCGACGCTGAGCCCGTCGAGCTGCACCGACCCGTCGAGCAGGCTGGCCAGCAGCGCGAGGTCGTCGGCGGAGGTGGCCACGCCGGCGAACGCGCGGACGTAGGCCAGCTGCTCATCCGAGCCGGCCGGCGCGGTCTGCAGCAGGTCGCGCAGCGTGCTGGCCATCATGGCCAGCCCGGTCTTCTGCCAGCCGGGGTCGGCGAACCGGCGCGCCGCCTGGCCCGCCTGGCGCAGCAGCGTCTGGACCACGCTGATGTCGGCCACCGAGGAGATGCCCGACAGGACCAGCCGGACGTAGTCGCGCGCCGCCATCTCGCCGTCGCGGCACATGTCCCAGGCCGCCGCCCAGCACAGCGCCGCGGGCAGCGACTCGGTGAACAAGCCGATCGAGTTGTCGATCAGCGTCCGCAGCGAATGCTCATCCAGCCGGATCTTGGCGTAGGTGAGGTCGTCGTCATTGACCAGGACCAGGTCCGGACGCGGCTGGCCGGCCAGCTCACCTATCACCGTGCGCGGCCCGGCCACGTCGGTCTCCACGCGCAGGCGGCGCGACAGGCCGGCCTCGGTCCGGTCGTACAGGCCGATCGCGATCCGGTGCGACCGCAGCAGGGGGTGGGTCTCGGCCGCTTCCTGTTCCACCGCGAACTCGGTGAACCGGCCATCGGAGTCCACCGAATAGGACGGCCGCAGCGTATTCACCCCGGCGGTCTGCAGCCATTCCCTCGACCACGCCGCCAGGTCACGGCCCGAGGTCCGCTCCAGCGCGGAGAGCAGGTCGGCCAGCGTCGCGTTCCCCCACGCGTGCGCACCGAAATACTTCCGCACGCCGTCCAGGAAGTTCTCCCGCCCGACATAGGCCACGAGCTGCTTGAGCACCGCCGCGCCCTTGGCGTATGTGATCCCGTCGAAATTGACCTCGACGGCGTGGATGTCCGGGATGTCGGCCGCGATCGGATGGGTGGACGGCAGCTGATCCTGCCGGTAGGCCCAGGACTTGTACAGCTGCGCGAACGTGGTCCACGCCGACGTCCACCGCGTGGCCTCGGCCTGGGCCAGCGTGCCCGCCCAGGTGGCGAACGACTCGTTCAGCCACAGGTCGTCCCACCAGCGCATCGTGACCAGGTCGCCGAACCACATGTGCGCCATCTCGTGCAGGATCGTCTCGCCGCGCGCTTCCCGGGCGAAATCGGTGACCCGCGACCGGAAAATATAGGCTTCCAGGAACGTGACGCAGCCCGCATTCTCCATCGCGCCCTCTTTGAACTCGGGCACGAACAGCTGGTCGTACTTCTCGAACGGGTACTTGATCCCGAACGAATGGTGGTAGAAGTCGAAGCCCTGGCGCGTCACTTCCAGGATCTCGTCAGGGTCCAGGTACTTGGCCAGCGACTGGCGGCAGAAGATGCCCAGCGGGATGCCGTCGTGCTCGTCGCGGACCACGTGATACGGGCCCGCCGCGACGGCCGTGATGTAGGTCGGCATGACCGGGGTGGGCGGGAAGTGCCAGCGAAGCGTCTCGCCGTCCTCGATGCTCGACTCGGGGGCCATGTTCGAGACCACGATCCAGTCCGCCGGGGCGGTCACCGACAGCTCGTACGTGGCCTTCATGTCGGGCTGGTCGAAGCACGCGTACACCCGGTGCGCGTCGAACGTCTCCAGGTCCGAGTACAGGTACACCCGGCCGTCGGCCGGGTCGGTGAACCGGTGCAGCCCTTCGCCGCTGCGCGAGTAGGCGCAGTCGGCCACCACCCGCAGCACGTTGCTGGCCGCCAGCCCCGCCAGCGTGATCCGGTCGCCGTCGAAGGCTGCCAGGCTGACCGGCTCCCCGTTGAGCGTGATCTCGCGTACCGCGGGTGCGGTCAGGTTGATGAAGCTGGCCGCACCCGGCGCGGCGCAGTCGAACCTGGTCACGCTGACCGAGCCGAACACGTCGTCGCCGCCGGTCAGGTCGAGGTCCACGTGATAGGAGGCAACGGTGATGAGGGCCGAGCGGGCCGCCGCCTCGTCGCGGGTCAGGTTCGATGTCACCGAGTGATCCCTTCGTTGTGATGTCGGCCCGTGTCCTTGGCGGACAGGCCCGGAATTCGCCACCGGTCCGCGGGGTTGACGCTGCCGGGGGCGAAACCGGGTTTTCTCATGTGAGGAGTGCGCATGACCGAGCAGGAGCCTACGCGCGTGGACTTCTGGTTCGACCCTATCTGCCCGTGGGCGTGGATAACTTCACGCTGGATGCTGGAAGTCGAGAAGGTCCGGCCGGTCACCACGAACTGGCACGTGATGAGCCTGTCCGTGCTGAACGAGGGCAAGGAGGACCTGCCCGAGCGCTACCGGGAGGGCATGCAGTCGGCCTGGGGCCCGGTCCGGGTGCTGATCGCGGCTGAGCAGGCGCACGGCCCGGAGGTTCTCCTGCCGCTGTATACCGCGCTGGGGACGCGGTTCCACCACGATAAGGCGCCCCGGGACGCCGAGACGATAACCGCCGCGCTGGCCGAGGCCGGGCTGCCCGCCAGCCTGGCCTCCGCCATGGACTCCACCGAGTACGACGATGCGGTTCGCGCCTCGCACGCCGAGGGTATCGAGCGGGTCGGGTACGAGGTCGGCACGCCCGTCATCTCGGTGGGCGAGATGTCGGTGTTCGGCCCGGTCGTGTCGCCGATCCCGCGCGGCGAGGACGCCGGCCGGCTGTGGGACGGCGTGCGCCTGCTCGCGGGCGTCGAGGGTTTCTTCGAGCTGAAGCGGTCCCGCACCCGCGACCCGATCTTCGACTGACCGGCGGGCGGCGGATCGCGGTACGCGCCGGGGGGCCAGTCCGGAAGACCGGCCCCCCGCGCGAACAAGATCCCCGGCACCCGGGCGGCGGTGGCCTGGACCGACGAGACCGCCCAGCTGGCCCGGCCCGCCTAGCGAGACGCGCGGCCTCGCCCCGATCCCCGTGGCCGGAATCGCCGTCGCCCCCCGCCCGGCCGTCCCGCCCGGTCCTCGCCCCTGGCCTCCCCGACCGTCTCATCTCCCGGAACCGCGTCCATCAGCTCCGCCCCAACCAGCTCCGCCCCAACCGCCGCGCCCGCGTCCGCCGCAACCGCCGCCACGCCCGCCGCATCCGGCTGGACCGCCGTCGCCGCCGGCCCAGCCGGTCGGCTGCTGGCCGCACTGGCCTCGGCCGCCTCGGCGTAGGCGAGGTGCTCGGCGTGCGGCCGGGACACGTCCCGGGCCCGCATCGCGGCGCTGACCGTTACCTTCATCGCCGACACCAGGTCATTGTCACACAAGCCTGGCGTGGCGCGCGTCTTACCTGGTGGATGGGCCACCGTACTCGCTCTGGGCGTTAGGTTGCTGCTCCCGTGTTGTCGGGTTCGCAGCCGTCGAGGGGCGGGGCGGGCCGGGCCGGCGGGGCTGGTGGGGACGGTGTGAGCTCGGGATGGGTGACGGGGCGTCGCGGGTTTGGGGCATGTGTGCCACAACCCCCATCTATCGGGGCATGTGTGCCACAAGCCCCGTATGACCGCGTTTGACCGCGCCGGGGCCGGGCCTACAGCGGCGGGGCCGGCCCACCGCGCCGGGGCCGTCCCACCGCGCCGGGGCCGTCCCACCGCGCCGGGGCTGAGCCACGGCGGCGGGTCAGAGCCGCGAACGTGGCCTCGATCACCAGACGGCGCGCTGAGCTGACCGGACGGCTGAGGCCCTGGGGTGATTCAGGGATAAAACACGCCTGGTATCGCCACCCGCCCCGGTTGGACAATCCCCGCACCGGCCCGGCAGAGTGGAGCCCGTGCGCGCGGACGACCGGAGCCGGACGCTCTGGCGGCATCGCAACTTCCTGCTGCTGTGGAGCGGCCAGACGGTCAGCGAGATGGGCTCCGCCGTCACCCAGCTCGCGCTCCCGCTGACCGCGGTCGTCGTGCTCCGGGCCTCCACGCTCGAGGTCGGCCTGCTCACCTCGGCGGCGACCCTGGCGTTCGCGCTGATCGCCCTGCCGGCCGGTGCCATCGTGGACCGGCACGCCAAGCGGCGGCTGATGATCTGGTGTGACGTCGCCCGGATGCTGATCATCGGCTCGGTCCCGCTGGCCGCCGCGCTCGGCGCGCTCACCCTGGGCCAGCTGTACGCGGTCGCGATCACCGCCGGGGTGTGCACCGTCTTCTTCGACGTGTCCTACCAGAGCTACCTGCCCGTCCTGATCGGCCGCGAGGACCTGGTCGAGGGGAACGGCAAGCTCGGCGCGACCCAGGCCCTCGCGCAGGTGACCGGCCCGGGTATCGGCGGCGGCCTGGTCGCCCTGGTCGGCGCGGCCCGGGCCATGGCCGCAGACGCGATCTCCTACGCCGTCTCGGTGGCGTCCCTGCTCGCCATCCGCGCCCGCGAGGAACCTCCCGACCCGCGGCATCGCCAGAAACTGAGAAAGGAGATCGCCGAAGGACTTTCCTTCGTGCTGCGGCACCCGATCCTGCGCAAGATCGTGGCCTGCACCGGAACCGCCAACCTGTTCGGCTACATGGCCGTCGCCGTGGAGATTATCTTCCTGGTCCGGACCCTGCACGTCCGTCCCGCCGACACCGGGCTGCTGATCGCGGTGGCCAGCCTGGGCGGCGTGGCCGGCGGGGTGCTGTCGGGCCGGCTCAGCCGGCTCATCGGCTCGGCCCGCATCATCTGGTTCTCCATGCTGGTCCTCGGCCTGCCGCAGCTGCTCGTCCCGCTGGCCCGGCCGGGCTGGCTGGTCGCCTTGTTCCCGGTCGGGTTCGCTGGGTTCTCGTTCAGCGCCGTGGTCTACAACGTGGCGCAGGTCAGCTACCGGCAGGCGATCTGCCCGCCCCGGCTGCTGGGCCGGATGAACGCCGCGGTCCGCTGGGTGGTGTGGGGCACGCTGCCCCTGGGTGGCGTGCTCGGCGGCGTCTTCGGCACCTGGCTGGGCGTACGCCCCACCCTGTGGATCGCGTTTGGGGGCAGCTGGGCGGCGGGCTGGTGGGTGTTCTTCTCCCCGCTGCGCCGGCTGCGCGACATCCCCGAGCTAGAAGTTGACCGGGCACCAGGGGGCGAGGTCCCAGGACAGGGCGGCGGAGAGCTGCCGGACAGCGCCGGGACGCCCCTCGGTCACTAGCCCCGCTGCGGCCAGCGCGCCGAGCGGGGTGCCGCCCAGGTAAGCCGACCCCAGCGACGTGACGTCGAGCACCACGTCCGCCCGGTCCGCGGCCCCCGCCGGAACGCACGAGGCCTCCAGCCCGCCCCCGTCCGCCGCGGCGTCGGCGGTGGTCAGCCGCCACCGCCCGGCGTTGGACGGCAGCAGGTCATCGCGTACCTCGATGACCGCGTCGGCCGGCCCGGAGTACCGGCGCCGGGCCAGCGCGCCGGGGACGTCGATGATCCGCACCCACAGCGCGTCCTTCAGCCGCGGCCGCGCCCGCCGGGGATCGGCCAGCTGGTACAGCAGCGGGTCATCGACCGGGCGCCCGCGGATCCGGAACTCCGTGGTCAGGTCCCGGCTGAGCAGGTCGGCGGCCATCGCCGCGCTGGCCGCGGCGTCGGCGCTGACCATCTCGCGCACGTTCAGCGTGCCGTCGGGCAGTGACGTGTCGCTGTCCCAGCGGTTCACGGCCGAGTAGAGCGCGTAGCCGCGCGGGCCGCTGTCGTCCTCGGCCAGCACGCAGCGCAGCGGGCTCGTGCCGTGCCGTCGGTCCGGCGGGTCGTACACCAGTCCCCGCCACCACAGCTCGTTCCGCGCGATGAAGCCGGGCCGGGCCGGCCGGACGGTCTCGTACACCTTGGCCAGCTCGGGCAGGGCCGCCGCGGGGTCCGGCAGTCGCAGCCGCAGGCCCCCGTCGGCCGGGGCGGTCCTGGCCAGCGTGCCCTCACCCCGGTGCAGGGTGAAGTCGGCGTGCCACATGGCGCGGCCGTAACCGTACCGGGAGTAGATCACCGACTCCGACGCCCACAGCACCGCGACCGGCTCGCCTCGGTCGCGGACGTCGGCCAGCTGGCGGCGCATCATGCTGCTCAGCACGCCACGGCGCCGGTGCGAGGGCAGCACCGAGACCCAGGTGACGCCGGCCGTGGGCAGCACCTGGCGTCCGGGCACCGTGAGCTGGAAGCTGTAGGCGGCCGCGGTGCCGACCAGCATGCCGCCGTCGAACGCGGCCAGGCTGCGGTCGAACTCCAGCCGGTCCGTGACCACCTGCCGGTCGTCATCGGACAGCGGTGAGCCGTGGAAGGCGTGCATGTCCACGGTGTGGAAGGCGTCGAACTCCTCCGGGCTGACCGGCCTGATCCGATACGGCTGATCGCCACCGCGTGCCGATGTCGTCATGATGCCTTCGTACCCCGCTCGGCGGGGCGACGCGACTGGTTTAACCCGTCCCGCCCCGGATCGACTACAGTGCGCGCATCATGGTAACCCCGCCATCGGTGAAGACCCGCCCTGCGCGGCGGCGGGTCCTCGGGGTACTTTTGGCCCTGCGGACGCAGCTGACCAGGCAGTTCATCACCAGGAACCGACGGATGGCGTTCATCTTGTCGGCCCTGGTGATCGCCATCTCGGTGGCGGCCGTGCACGTCTCGGTGTGGTGGTTCTCGCCCGGCGTGATGATCTTGCCCATCCTGGCCGGCGGCTTGCTGATGTGGCCCCGGGCACTGCGCATCTTCTTCGCCGTCGTGGCCGGGGCCCTGCTCTACGACGTGCTGAAGGGCAAGGCCGGCGCGGGGATCGTAGCCACCATCGTGCTGACCGCCGTCTTCGCCGACGTCCTGGCCCGGACCCGCAAGAAGCTCGGCGTCCAGGGCCTGCGCGGCGACCGGATGCTGCTGGAGCTGCGGGACCGCATCCAGGCCCAGGCCAAGCTGCCCCGGCTGGGCGAGGGGTGGGGCTCGTCGACGGTGCTCAGGCCGGCCGGCGGCTCCTCGTTCGGCGGCGATTTCGTGGTCTCATGCAGCGACGGCAAGATGCTCGAGGTCGCGCTGGTCGACGTGTCCGGCAAGGGCATCGACGCCGGGACCCGGGCGCTGCTGCTGTCCGGGGCCTTCGGCGGCCTGCTCGGCTCGGTGCCCCGGGAGGACTTCCTGCCCGCCTGCAACGCCTACATGCGGCGCGGCCCGGCCGCGGAAGGCTTCGTCACCGCGGTGCACCTGTCGCTCGACCTGGCCACCGGCGAGTACGTGATCGACTCGGCCGGGCACCCGCCCGCCGTGCACTACGACGCGGCGGCGGGCCGTTGGCGCCTGACCAAGGCGCGCGGGATCGTGCTCGGCGTGCTCCCGGACCTGCGCGGGGCCGTCACCGAGACCGAACGCGGCGTGCTCCAGCGCGGCGACGCGCTGATGCTCTACACCGACGGCCTGGTCGAGGCGCCCGGCCGCGACATCGACGCGGGCACCGACCGGCTGCTCGGCGAGGCCGAGCGCATGCTCTCCGGCGGCTTCAAGGCCGGCGCCGGGCCCATGGTGACGAACCTGCAGCGGGCCGGCGGCGGCTCCGACGATTGCGCCCTGGTCCTGATCTGGCGCAGCTAGTACTGGCCGCCCTACCCGTTGGCCAGGGTGTCAGCCTGGGCCAGCAGGGCGTTGCCCTGGGCGATGAGCCCCTTAGCCGTCTTGGCGCTGATCGGGGTGCCGCCGAACTCGGCGCCGGTCAGCAGGGTCTGCATCTGGGCCGCGAGCGCGTCGCGCGCCGAGCCCAGCGCGGCCAGCCGGTTCTCGATGCTGGTATACACGCTGTCGCCGGAGGAGTCGCTGGCCAGGGCCCTGGTTGAGGCGGTCAGCGTGGCCAGGCCGAACTGGCCGACGGCCGCGTCGAGCTGGGTGTAGACGTGGCCGAGCTTGGTCAGCGTCGGGTAGTTGCTCAGCATGGCGGGCGGCAGCGCCGTCGGCTCGATGACGTCGCCCAGCACCACGCCGTCCGGCGTGTAGTCGTCCTTCAGCCCGAGCAGGGCCATCATCGTGGGCTGGATGTCAGTGTGGTCAGACCAGATCGCGTTGTTGACCCCCATCGCCGCCACGCCGGGTCCGACCAGGCCCAGCCAGGTCGTGTTGATCTCCGGCGCCACGTCGCCGTGGTTCCACGCGTCCTGTCCGCCGGGCTCGCTGACGCACGAACTGCCGCACTTGGCCGGCCCGCTGCTCAGCCAGAAGTCCGGGTTGGCGAACAGGGCGAACGTGCCGGTGCGTTTCTGGTCCCCGGTCACCATGTGCAGGATGTTCATTTCCACCGGGTCGGCCAGGTACTTGGTCAGCGGCACGGTCCGCCCGGTCGCCAGGTCGTCGGCGGTCAGCCCCGCCGCCGCCCGCTCCATGGCGCGGACCGGCGCGGCGGTGCGGGCAGGCTGCCCGTGCACGTAGATGATCGGCGCGGAGTCCGCCCCCACGTCGAACGGGGTGGTGACGCCCTTGGCGGCCAGCATGCCGGTCAGGTTGCCGTCCACCTCGCCGACCTTGCTGTAGGAGCAGGTGATCGTCACCCCGTTGCAGTTGGCGGGGGTGGGGGAGGAGCCGACGAAGTGGTCGCCCTCATCGGCGGTGATCACGAACAGCGTGTTGGCCTTGGTGATCCCGGCCGCGGCCAGGTCCTTGAAGAACGTGCCGAACGCCGCGTTCTCCTGCCGAAGCTGGCTCTCGTAGGCCGGAGTGCCCGAGCCCATGCCCGCTCCGGTGGCCCAGTTGTCGTGCACGTCGGACAGGTAGGTGAAGGTCACCGGGATGCCGTGCGTCTGCATGTCCAGCGTGTAGGCCAGCCCGACCGGGCCGATCAGCCCGTCGTACCCGGGGAAGCCGACGTCGCCGGTCGGGTCCTTGATGATGTTCCCGTTCAGGTCGCGCACCGGGCCAGACGGGCTGATCACCGGCTGGATGAACTTGTTGCCGAACAGCGCCGAGTACCCGCTGTACCCGCCCGGCTCGTCGGGCAGCAGGTCGGCCACCCCGCCACGGGCCGAGCCGCAGATGGCCGAACCGCGAGCGCAGTGCACGGACAGGCCCATGAAGTCGGCCTCGGCCTTGTTGGCCAGCTTCGGGTTCTCGGCCTCCTTGGCCTCAGGTGAGTTGGCCCCGTACACCAGCGGTATGTCGGGCAGGGTGTTCTCCAGTTCGGTGTCGGCCGCCGCGACCGAGCCGAAGTTGCAGCCCGCCCGGGTGTAGGGCACCCACGGCGCCGGGGTGTTCTTGCCCTGCCCGGTGATCAGCGTGTAGTCGCTGTCGCCGGTCGGCGCGCTGGTCGTGGTGTCGTAGTCGACGATCGGGTCGGTCCAGTAGGCGAACGACCCGGCCGTGTCGGTGGATCCGCTCGGCGTGTAGTAGTTGTACTCGTTCGCGATCGGCACGCCCTGGTCGCTGCCGTACAGGCCGGTCTCGGAGGTCACGATGTCGTCGGCCGTGTGGGCGATCAGCGGCGTGTGCTCGTGCGAGATCAGCGTCCCGTTGCCGGTGATGAAGTTGAGCAGGTTCGGCATCTGCTCCAGGTCGCTGGGCACGTTCGGCTGATCCCGGGTGTAGTGCACGTTGTCGAACTGGATGTAGATGACGTGCTTGATCGCCGATCCGTTGGCTCCCAGGGCGCACGACGCGGGCCCGGAAGCGGCCGAGGCGGCCGAAGCGGCCGAGGCGGTCGAAGCGGCCAAGGTAGCCGAGGTAGCCGAGGTAGCCAAGGTAGCCGAGGTAGCCGCGGCGGCCGAGGCGGCCGGCACCGCGGGCGCGGCCGGCGCCGCCATAATGCCGAGCGCCAGGGTGCCGCCGCCGGCGACCGCCATCAGCGCCGCCGACCGGCGGGCGCGTGCGGACACGGGAGTGCTCCGGCGGGCCCGTCCGGGCCCGTTCATCAGCCTCGTGGCGCCCATGGGCGGCTACCTCCAGCGGCATCGGGTACGACTGTCCCCGCGCGCGGGAAAGCAGCCCGGGGAGGCATCGGGTATGGGTGCGAAGGAGAGCTAAGCACTGGCCCGGGATCGAGCCGGCCAACATGATGATAAGAGCGGACGAATATCCGCAGGTGGAACGACACGCCGGCGGTCATGTGACGCACCGCCGGCCTCCCGACCCGCACCGCCGGCCCCCGGCCCGCAGCGAGCAATCAATGTCATTGCCGCGGAAACTGACGCATATGTCAGGTGCATTACCTAGCATAACGTTGTTCGCTGATGCAAACTATTTTTCCGCAGCGTAACCTGGGCGAACAGCAGCGAACGTCCCGCCCGCGCCGGCCAGCGGAGCTCGCTTAACCGACGTCCCCGTCAGGTGACGCACGCGTCATTGTTGCAATTAAATGTGCATTCCCTGGAAAATGACCAGGTGGCTGGGGGCAGCAGCGGAACGGACCGGACGGGCGTGCGGGAGCACGTCCGCCCGGGGCTTACCCGCGCCGAAGAGGTGGCGGCCAACGCCTCCGGCGAGAACTTCCCGGTGGCCCTGCGGCTGCTGCCCGAACGCCACCGGCGGCACCTGACCGCGCTCTACTGCTTCGCCCGCCTCACCGACGACCTCGGCGATCAGGCCCGCGAGAGCGGCCAGTCCGACGCCGACCTCAGGCTCGGCCTGCTCGACGAGCTCACCGCCGACGTGCAGCGCATCTACGCAGGCCACACCCCGTACTCGCCGGTCATGCAGCAGCTGGCGGGCACCGTCCGCGAATGCCACGTCCCGGCCCAGCCGCTGCTCGACCTGATCCAGGCCAACCGGCAGGACCAGCAGGTCAGCCGCTATCACACGTACGAAGAACTGGCCAGGTACTGCGAGCTGTCCGCCAACCCGGTGGGCCAGATCGTGCTGCACATCTTCGGTGCCGCCACCCCGGAGCGCATCACGCTGTCCGACCGTATCTGCACGGCTCTGCAACTGGCCGAGCACTGGCAGGACGTGGCCGAGGACCTGGCCAACGGGCGGATCTACCTGCCCGCCGAGGACCTGGGCCAGTTCAACGTCACCGAGGCCGACCTGGCCGTGCCGTCCGCTGGCCCCGGCGTCCGGAACCTCATGCGCTTCGAAACCGACCGGGCGCAAAAGCTCCTGGACGAGGGCGCGCCGCTGGTCGGCACGCTGCGCGGCGCGGCCCGGCTGGCCGTCGCGGGCTACCTGGCCGGCGGGCGCGCCGCCCTGGCCGCCATCCGGGCCCAGCGGTACGACGTGCTGAGCGCCACCGCCCGGCCGCGCAAGCCGCGGATGGCGGCCGAGCTGGTCAAGGCCTACGCGAGGGGACGCTAGTGGAGCTGAGCGAGGCGTATCGCGAATGCGAACGGATTACCTGGTCACAGGCCAGGAACTTCGCCTACGGGATCAGGCTGCTGCCGCCGGATAAGCGGCGCGGCCTGGCTGTTGTCTACGCGTTCGCCCGCCGGATCGACGACATCGGCGACGGCACGATGCCGGCCCAGGAGAAGATCGCCGCCCTGGAGGCCGCGCGCGGCCAGATCCGGGACCTGGCCCGGCCGCCCGCGGACGACCCGGTGCTGCTGGCCCTGGCCGACGTGGAGCGGAACTTCCCCGTCCCCATCCCGGCCTTCGGCGAGCTCATCGACGGCTGCGTGGCCGACGTGCGCGGCACCAGCTACCAGACCTTCGACGACCTGCTCTGGTACTGCCGCTGCGTGGCCGGCTCGGTCGGCCGCCTGTCCCTGGGCATCTTCGGCACCCGCCACCACGCCGCGTACCCCGCCGGCCAGGCCGCCGAACTGGCCGACTCGCTCGGCGTCGCCCTCCAGCTGACCAACATCCTGCGCGACATCCGCGAGGACCACACCAACGGCCGCGTCTACCTGCCCGCCGAGGACCTGGCCAAGTTCGACTGCGACCCCGGGACTTTGGGCCAGCCCGATCCGCCGGGGTTCACCCGCCTGGTCGAGTTCGAGGCCGAGCGCGCCCGCGACTGGTACGCCACCGGCTGGAAGCTGCTGGCCATGCTGGACCGCCGCAGCGCGGCCTGTACCGGCGCGATGGCCGGCATCTACCGCCGCCTGCTGGAGCGCATCGCCGCCGAGCCGGCCGCCGTCCTGCACGGCCGGGTGTCCCTGTCCGGCCGGGAGAAGGCCATGGTTGCGGTCGGGTCCCTGGCCGGGAGGTTCGGATGACCCCCGCCCAGGTGGCCGTCATCGGCGGCGGCCTGGCCGGGATCACCGCCGCCATCGCGCTGGCCGAGGCGGGCGCGGCGGTCACCCTGCTCGAGGCCCGGCCCCGGCTGGGCGGCGCGACCTCCTCCTTCGCCCGCGACGGCCTGGTCGTCGACACCGGCCAGCACATCTACCTGGGCTGCTGCACGGCCTACCGCGGCCTGCTGGACAAGCTCGGCATGACCGCCCACGCCCCGCTCCAGGACCGCTTCGACGTCACCGTGCTCGCCCCGGGATCCCGCTCTGCCGGCTCCGGGCGGACGACCCCCCGCCGCGGACGGCTCCGCAGGACCGCGCTGCCTGGCCCCCTGCATATGCTGCCAGCCCTGGGCCGGTATCCCTTTCTTTCTTTGGCAGAACGGGCCCGTGTATCACGGCCCGCTCTGGCCATGCGCCGTGTCGACCCGGACGCGTCCGGGGCTGACGAGCAGCGCTTCGGCGACTGGCTCGCGGCCCGGGGCCAGAGCGAGCGCGCCCGCCGGGCCCTGTGGGACCTGTTCACCGTCTCCGCCCTGAACATCGCCGGCGACGACGCCTCCCTGTCCCTGGCCGCGACCGTGGTCAAGACCGGGCTGCTGGGCAAGAACAACGCCGCCGACATCGGCGTCCCCGCCCTGCCCCTGGGCGAACTGCACGGCGACGCCGCTGCCACCTTCCTGGCCAAGCACGGCGCCCAGGTCCTGCTAGGCGCCAAAGTCACCGCCATCGACGTCAACGACTCCGCCCCAGCCGCCCCCGACGATCCCTCCCGCCCCCGTTTCCGCATCCGCCTCGCCCGCCCCGCGGATGACGCCGACGCGACGGAGATCCTCGCGGACGCCGTGGTGCTGGCCGTGCCGCACGACGTCGCCGCCCGCCTGATCCCGCCCGGTGCGCTCCCCGACGCGACCGTCGCGGGCTGGGCCGGCCTGGGCGCCTCCCCGATCGTCAACGTGCACGTCATCTACGACCGCCCGGTCACGGATCTGCCCTTCGCCGCCGCCGTCGACTCCCCGGTCCAGTGGGTCTTCGACCGCACCCGCATCTCCGGCCTCGCCCAGCGCACTCCCCAAAGAGATGCCCGCGGAGCGGACGCTGCCAGTGGGGACCGCGGGCGGCCGCAGTATCTGGCCATCTCGCTGTCGGCGGCCGACGAGTACGTGGACATGCCCGCGGCCACGCTGCGCGAGCAGTTCGTGCCCGCGCTGGCCGGACTGTTCCCGGCCGCGCGCGAGGCGCAGGTCACCGAGTTCTTCGTCACCCGCGAGCGGCGGGCGACGTTCAGGCAGGCGCCCGGCACGGCCCGGCTCCGGCCGGGGGCCGCCACCCGGCTGCCCGGCCTGGCCCTGGCCGGCGCGTGGACCGATACCGGCTGGCCCGACACGATGGAAAGCGCCGTGCGCAGCGGCCTGGCCGCCGCCATCGAGCTACGGCGTACCGTGCTTTCACCCGGGCTCGCTCCCAGCGCGCCCGACTCATCCACCACGATTGGGGTAGGTCATTGACTGCTGTGATGCCTGAGGGCGTGGCCTTGGCGCGAGACCTGGTGAGCCCGGCCATCGAAGCGGCCATCGGCCGGCTGACGCCGGACGTGCGCGTGGTTGCGGGGTACCACTTCGGCTTCGCCGACGCCGAGGGCAGCCCGACCGGAGGTGGCAGCGGCAAGGCGCTGCGGCCCGCCCTGGCCCTGCTGTCGGCCCGGGCCGCCGGCGCCCCGCCCGAGCGTGGCGTGACCGCCGCCGTCGCGGTGGAACTCGTGCACAACTGGTCCCTGCTGCACGACGACATCATGGACGGCGACACCGAGCGCCGGCACCGGCCCACCGCCTGGACCGTGTTCGGCATCGGCGCGGCCATCCTGGCCGGCGACGCGCTGCTGGCCCTGGCTCAGGACCTGCTGCTGGAGGACGGTAGCCCGCAGGGTCCCTGGGCGGCTCGGTGCCTGTCGGCCGCGGTGCAGCGGCTGATCAGCGGTCAGGGCGCGGACCTGGCCTTCGAGAAGCGCGACGACGTGACGCTGGCTGAGTGCCTGGAGATGGCGGGCGACAAGACCGCCGCGCTGATGGCCTGCGCGTGCAGCATCGGCGCGGTGCACCTCGGCGCGCCGCCCACGCTGGCCATGGGCCTGGCCGCGTTCGGCGCCCACGTCGGGCTGGCCTTCCAGCTCACCGACGACCTGCTCGGCATCTGGGGCGCACCCGAGGTCACCGGCAAGCCGGTGCGGGCGGACCTGCGTGCCCGCAAGAAGTCGCTGCCGGTGGTGGCCGCGCTGACCAGCGGCACGCCCCAGGCCGCCGAGCTGCGCGCCCTGCTGACCGACCCGCAGCCGCTGAGCGAGGACGATCTGGTCCGCGCGGCCGACCTGATCGTGGCCGCGGGCGGCAAGCAGTGGGCCGAGGCCGAGGCTGACGCGCAGCTCGCCGCGGCCAACGCCAGCCTGGCCGACATCGACCTGCCCGCCGACGTCCGGGCCGAGCTGACCGCGATCGCCGAGTTCATCACGGCTCGCCAGTGGTAGCTGACCCCGCGGTCCTCGATCTCGCCCGCGACACCCTGAGCCGGGCGCGCACTCACGCGCTCGGCCTGCAGCACGCGCAGGGCTGGTGGCAGGGCGAGCTGGAGACCAACGTCACCATGGACGCCGAGGACTTGCTGTTGCGCGAGTTCCTCGGCCTGCACGATGACGAGACGATCGCGGCGGCGGCGCGCTGGATCCGGTATCAGCAGCGGGACGACGGCACCTGGGCCAACTTCTACGGCGGGCCGGCCGATCTGTCCACCACGGTCGAGGCCTACGTGGCACTGCGGCTGGCCGGTGACGAGCCGGACGCCCCGCACATGAAGCGGGCCTGCGACTGGATCCTCGCCCACGGCGGCGTCGAGGCCACCCGCGTGTTCACCCGGCTCTGGCTGGCCCTGTCCGGCCGGTGGTCGTGGGACGACCTGCCCGTCATCCCGCCCGAGCTGATCTACCTGCCGTCCTGGTTCCCGCTCAACATCTACGACTGGGGCTGCTGGGCCCGGCAGACCATCGTGGCCCTGGCCGTCGTCCAGTCGTTCCGTCCTTCCCGCCCGCTCCCGTTCACCATCGACGAGCTGAAGACCGGCGGTCCGCACGGCCGCGTCCCCGGCCCGCGCCGCTCCTTCGACGCCCGCCCGCTTCCCGGCGCGCGGACCTCCGCGGACCCGTGGTCTCCCGTGTTCACCGCCCTGGACAAGGCCCTTCATCGCTACCGGCCGGTGAAGTCGGTACGGCGGGCCGCGCTGCGGCGCTGTGCGGAGTGGATCATCGCCCGGCAGGAGCGGGACGGCTGCTGGGGGGGCATCCAGCCACCCTGGGTGTACTCGCTGATGGCGCTGAACCTGCTCGGCTACGACCTCGAGCACCCCGTCATGCAGCGCGGGCTACAGGGCCTTGACCGGTTCACGATCACCGAGGAGGGCCCGGCCGGCCCGGTGCGCCGCCTGGAGGCCTGCCAGTCGCCCGTCTGGGACACCGTGCTGATCATGATCGGGCTGGCCGACGCGGGGCTGGCGGCCGACGACCCCTCCCTGGTCAGGGCGGCCCGCTGGGTCCTCACCGAGGAGATCCGCGGCCCGGGCGACTGGCAGGTCCGCAAGCCGGACCTGGCCCCCGGCGGCTGGGCCTTCGAGTTCGACAACGACAACTACCCCGACACCGACGACACCGCCGAGGTCGTGCTGGCGCTGCGCCGGATCGCCCTGCCGGCCAACGACGCCAAGCCCGCCGTCGAGCGCGGGCTGCGCTGGCTGGCCGGGATGCAGTCCAAGGACGGCGGCTGGGGCGCGTTCGACGCGGACAACACTCGCGCCCTGGTCAACAAGCTGCCCTTCTGCGACTTCGGGGCGGTCATCGACCCGCCCTCGGCCGACGTGACCGCGCACATCGTCGAGGCGTTCGCCGCTGAGGGGCAGGCCGATCACCCCGCGGCCCGCCGCGGCGTGGTCTGGCTGCTGAAGGCTCAGGAACAAGACGGGTCTTGGTTCGGCCGCTGGGGCGCGAACTACATCTACGGCACCGGCGCCGTGGTGCCCGCGCTGATCGCGGCCGGGGTGCGGCCGTCCAAGCCGGCCATCCGCCGGGCCGTGGCCTGGCTCGAGGCCCGGCAGAACCCCGACGGCGGCTGGGGCGAGGACCTGCGCTCCTACGACGACCAGGCGCTGGCCGGCCAGGGTGCCTCCACCGCCTCGCAGACCGCCTGGGCTCTGCTCGCCCTGCTCGCGGCGGGCGAGCACGGCAGCCACGCGACCGAGCGCGGCGTCCGCTGGCTGGCGCAGACCCAGCGCGGCGACGGGACCTGGGACGAGCCCCAGTACACCGGCACCGGCTTCCCCGGCGACTTCTACATCAACTACCACCTGTACCGCCTGGCCTTCCCCCTGAGCGCACTCGGCCGGTACGTGACGGCCCACACATCCGGAGGCAGTGCATGACGGAGACCCTCCCCAGGCCCCGCGACGGCGAAGAGACGCGTCAGCCGGACCCCAGGGACCCGCTGCTCGTCTGCGCGCCGCTGCGCATCGAGGCCCGCGCCCTCCGGCGCGGCCTGCGTGACCTGGATGACGCGCCCGCGGTCATCCGGACCGGGTACGGCACCACGCGCGCGGCGCGGGCGGCCGGGCGGTTGAGCCACGATCCGTTCGGCCAACTGATGATCATGGGCGTGGGCGGCGGCCTGAGCACCGACCTCAGCCCGGGCGACCTGGTGGTCGGCACCGAGGTCGGCCCGGGAGTGGGCACCGTGACCTGCGCGTCCGCGCCCATCCTGGCCGGCGAGCTACGGCGTGCCGGGCTGCCCGTCCGCACCGGCCGGATCATCACCGTCGACCACCTGGTCCGGCGCTCGCGGCGGGCCAAGCTGGCCGCCGAGGGCTGGCTGCTGGCCGACATGGAGTCAGCCCCGCTGGCCGCCGCGGCGGACGGGCGCCCACTGGCGGTCATCCGCGCGGTGTCCGACACCCCGCACCACCCGCTGGCCGGCATCGTCTCCGGCGGGCTGGCCGCGCTGCGCTCGCTGCGGGCGGCGGCGCCGGTGGCGCAGCGGTGGGCGGCCGCGTGCGGGACGCGCCAGGTGCTGCTGGCCGGGCCGCGGTCGTTCTGCGCCGGCGTGGAACGGGCCATCGAGATCGTCGAGCGCGTCCTGGAGCGCCAGGGCGAGCCGGTCTACGTGCGCAAGCAGATCGTGCACAACACCCGCGTCGTGGGTGACCTGGAAAGCCGCGGCGCGGTGTTCGTCGACGAACTGGACCAGGTGCCCGACGGCGCGACCGTGGTGTTCTCCGCGCACGGCGTGTCGCCCGCGGTCCGCCAGGAGGCGGCCCGCCGGAGGCTGGCCGTGATCGACGCCACCTGCCCGCTGGTGTCCAAGGTGCACGCCGAGGCCCGGCGGTTCGCCGCCGACGGGTACACGGTGGCGCTGATCGGCCACGCCGGGCACGAGGAGGTCGAAGGCACGCTGGGTGAGGCCCCCGACTCGGCGGTGCTGGTCCAGACGGCGGCCGACGTCGCCGCGCTGCGGCCCAGGGACGGCGAGCGGGTCGCCTACCTGATGCAGACGACGCTGTCGGTCGACGAGGCCGCCGAGGTGGCGGGCGCGCTGGCCGAACGCTTCCCCGCGGTGCGCGCGCCGGGCAGCGACGACATCTGCTACGCGACCACCAACCGGCAGGCCGCGGTGCGGGCGGTCGCCGCCGAGTCCGACCTGGTGCTGGTGGCGGGTTCGAAGAACTCGTCCAACTCGGTCCGGCTGGTGGAGACCTGCGAGCGGGCCGGCACGCCGGCCCACCTGATCGACGGGGCCTCCGATATCCAGCTCGACTGGCTGGCCGGGGTATCCACGATCGGCCTGACGGCCGGCGCCTCTGCGCCTCCCGCCGTGGTGGAGGAGATCATCTCCGCCCTGTCCGGACTCGGGCCGCTGGCGGTCCAGGAAAAAGTGACGACCACGGAATCAATCCGCTTCGGCCTGCCCAAGGAGGTACGGCAATAATGCCCATGCCACTACGTCAGTCCCTGCGCGTCGGGTCCTACCTGATGCGCCAGAAGCTGACTGGCCATAAGAAGTTTCCGCTGCTCGTCGAGCTCGAGCCGCTGTTCGCCTGCAACCTGAAGTGCGCAGGCTGCGGGAAGATCCAGCACCCGCACGACATCCTCAAGCAGCGCATGCCGGTTGAGCAGGCCCTGGCCGCGATCGAGGAATGCGGCGCGCCGATGGTGTCCATCGCCGGCGGCGAGCCGCTCATGCACCCGCAGATCGACGTCATCGTCGCCGAGCTGATCAAGCGCAAGAAGTTCGTCTTCCTGTGCACCAACGCGCTGCTCCTGCCCAAGAAGCTGGACAAGTTCAAGCCGTCGCCCTACTTCGCCTGGGTGGTGCACATCGACGGGCTGCGCGAGCGGCACGACGAGTCGGTCTGCAAGGAAGGCGTATTCGACGAGGCGGTCGCCGCGATCAAGCTGGCCCAGTCGCGCGGATTCAAAGTAAACACAAATACCACGTTCTTTAACACCGATACCGCGCAGACGGTCATCGATGTTCTGAATTACCTGAACGACGATCTGGGCATCGACGAAATGCAGATCTCGCCCGCCTACGCCTACGAGAAGGCGCCGGACCAGGAACACTTCCTGGGCGTGACCGAGACCCGCGAGCTGTTCCGCAAGGCGTTCGGGGAGGGCCGGCGGCGCAAGTGGCGGCTGAACCACACGCCGCTGTTCCTGGACTTCCTCGAGGGCAAGGCCGACTTCGGCTGCACGGCCTGGGGCATCCCCTCCTACTCGCTGTTCGGCTGGCAGCGGCCCTGCTACCTGATGTCGGACGGGTACGCCAAGACCTACAAGGAGCTGCTGGAGACCACCGACTGGGACTCCTACGGGCGGGGCAAGGACCCCCGGTGCGCCAACTGCATGGCGCACTGCGGCTACGAGCCCTCGGCCGTGCTGGCCACGATGAGCTCGCTGCGCGAGTCGATCCGGGCGGTCCGCGGCTGACCGGGTCCATCCGCAGTTGAGGTAAATCCCGCAGGTTCTGCTCAGCGGTTGTTCAGGTAGCGCGACCATGCTCTGAATTGGCGCGGCGTCCGCTCCCGGGGCGGCCTCCGCGCCGCCAAATATGCCGAGCCATTCGGATATCCGGCGTTATCGGGAACCACAGGCGTGCCAGTACGGACTTCCAGGCGCGCCGCCGAGCAGGAGTGCGGAGATGTTTTTCACCTATTTGGGGCGTGAGCTGAGAGGCCGCTCGCGCCAGGCCGTGTTCATCGCGCTCGGCCTCGCGCTCGGCATCGGCCTGGTGATCACCGTGACGGCAGCCGCGGCCGGCGTCAGGAACGCCCAGGGCACGGTGCTGAAGGCACTGTACGGCGTGGGTACGGACGTCACCGTGACCAAGACGCCGACCGCCGGGTCGGCCACGCCCGGCTCGTTCGGCTTCGGGTTCCGTACCGGGACCACGAAGCGGCCCGCGGCCGGTACCAAGATCAACACGAGCACGCTCAGTGGCACCGCCACGCTGGCCTCGATCAGCGCCTCGTCGGTGACCACCGTGGCCGGCCTGCATGACGTGGCGGCGGCGGCCGGCGGGCTGAACCTCGGCGACCGGACGCTCAGCGGCACCGTGCCGGCCATCAACTTCAACGGCGGCGGCTCCGGCGGCTCCGGCGGCTTCGGCGGCGGCGCGGGCGGCGGCTCCGGCTCCGGCAGCTCCGGCTCCGGCTTCCAGAACTTCCGGGCCAACTTCACCACCAACAGCTTCACCGTCAACGGAGTCGACCTGAGCGCGGGCGAACTCGGCCCGCTCAGCTCCGGCAAGCTCAGCTCGGGCCGCACCTTCACCAACGCGGACGCCTCGTCCGACGTCGCGGTGATCGACTCCAACTACGCGGCGCAGAACAAGCTCAAGGTCGGCTCGACCATCGCCATCGGGAACAGCAGCGGCACCGCGACGAACTTCAAGGTCATCGGCATCGTCAGCGAGCCGGCCGGTGACAACCCGTCCGACGTGTACATCCCGCTCGCGGTGGCCCAGAAGCTGGCCAACATGAAGAACGACGTGAACACCATCTACGTCGCGGCCAGCAGCTCCTCGGCCATCGGCGCGGTCTCCAGCGAGATCTCCAAGGCCCTGCCCTCGGACACCGTGACCACCTCCGCCGACCTGGCCAACGAGGTCACCGGCTCGCTGTCCAGCGCCTCCAGCCTGGCCAACAACCTGGGCAAGTGGCTCGCGATCGCGGTCCTCATCGCCGCGTTCCTGCTGGCCAGCCTGCTGACCATGGCCGCCGTCTCGCGCCGGGTGCGTGAGATCGGCACGCTCAAGGCGATCGGCTGGACGAGCCGCCGGATCGTCGGCCAGGTGATGGGGGAGGCCATCGTCATGGGCATCATCGGCGGCGCGATCGGCGTGGCCCTCGGCCTGGCCGGCGCGGAACTGGTGACCAAGATGTCGCCCAAGCTGACCGCCGTGGTCGGGCAGTCCACCGGCACGGCCACCCCGGGCGGCGCGCGGCAGTTCGGCTTCGGCGGGACCGGCGGGACCGGCGGGGCCGGCGGCACGAGCGGCGGCGGGTTCCCCGGCGGGGGAGGCGGCGGTAGCGGAGGCGGGAGCAGCCCGTTCGCGGCCTTCCGCGACGCCAACACGGCCTCCCACACGGTGGCTGTCCACCTCGCCGCGTCGGTGAGCACCGGCGTCATCATCCTCGCGGTCCTGCTGGCCGTGGCCGGCGGCATCATCGCCGGGACGTTCGGCGGGTGGCGGGCCGCACGCCTGCGCCCCGCGGACGCGCTGTCCAAGGTCGCCTGACGGTCTGTTCTACGGGAGGAAAAGCCAGATGTACAAGCTCTCCGCAGTGACCAAGAACTACCGCAAGGGCCGGGGCATGGTCGCCGCCCTGCGCGGCGTGGACCTCGTGATCGAGGACGGTGAGTGGCTGGCCGTCCAGGGGCCCACCGGGCACGGCAAGTCCACCCTGCTGCAGATCCTCGGCGGCCTGGACCGGCCGTCCTCCGGCATCGTCGAGTTCGACGGCCGTGACCTCGCGCAACTGCGCGAGGCCGAGGTGACCAAGGTGCGCGCCCAGGAGATCGGGTTCGTGTTCCAGACCTTCAACCTCATCCCCACGCTGTCGGCCCTGGAGAACGTGGAGGCCGCCCTGGTCCCGCTGCGGGTCGGCGCCGCCGCGCGGCAGCAGCGGGCCACGATGGCGCTGGAGGCCGTCGGTCTCGGTGACCGGCTGCAGCACGTGCCAGGCGAGTTGTCCGGGGGCCAGCAGCAGCGGGTCGCCATCGCGCGGGCCCTGGTCAAGGAGCCCAAGGTCCTGCTGGCCGACGAGCCCACGGGCAACCTCGACGAGGACACCAGGGACGAGATCATCGCCCTGCTCGAGACCATGTGGCGCGAACGGGGCCTGACCATGGTCCTGGTCACCCACGACAGCAGCATCGCCCGCCGCGCCCAGCGCATCGGCGTGATGAAGAACGGCCGCCTGGGCTTCAGGCCGTCCCGCCAGGGACCAGCCTCCCGGGCCCAGGCGGCCCGCACCGGCCCAGCCGGTGCGGGCACCACGCCCTCGCCGGCCGTCGGCCTGACTCCCGCAGACGTCTCGTCCCCTGACGTCCAGGCCGACCCGGCGCGGGTCCCCGACCCGCGGCCTTCCGACCTGCGGCCCTCCGACCTTCCCGACCCGGAGGATTCCCGCCTGGAAGACGTGCAGGATCCTGACCTGTCCGCCCCCGACCTGGAAGATTCCGATCTGTCTGACTTCGAGGACGACGATCCGGAGCCTGCCGACACCATCACCTTCGACTAGCCCGGCACCCGCACGTGCCATAACGGAGGTCGGCCCGTCCCGCGCAGCCCCTGCACATGCGCGGGCCGGGTCGCCTTCCCGGCCACGGTCCGCGTCCGGCCTAACGCCCGCGTTCCGCTTAACGCCCGCGTTCCGCTTAACGCCCGCGTTCCGCTTAACGCCCGCGTAGCAGACACCGCCCCGCGTCCCGGCCCCGCAGGGTCAGCTTCCAGGTCACCGGCCCGGTCTCCCCGTAACCGGGCCGGCCTGCCGGGCAACCGGGCCGGCGTCGGCCGATCCGTCCCGACCGGCGTCCGGCCCGGGCCGCCCGCCGTTACCGCTTGAGCGCGGGCGGCTCACCTGCCGGCGCAGATGCCCCATCCATCTCGTGATTTGCCCATATATTCGAGCCACCGCATATTAATGCGGAGAATATGGCTCACGCGGAGCATTTTGGCAACTATAGCTGCCATTTTCCTCCGCATAAGCCCTATCTTCCGCGCAAATGGGACGCTAGCGCGCTAGCGGGGACTACGGGACGCCCGCGGGCGTCGCGGCAGCGCCAGCAGACAGGTTCGACGGCCGGGCCGCTCCAGCCCCGCCGCCGGGCCGCTCCAGCCCCGCCGCCGGGCCCGGCTCCCGGTCTCACTCGAGGCTGGCCTCGCGCCGGAGCAGGGCGGCCAGATCCGCGGGTTCCTGGCGGACGCCGGGCAGGCCGTGCTGGCTGAACCAGTGGCCGATGTTCTCCGCGTCCCGGGTCAGGAACCAGGCCCCGCGCGGGTTCGCGATCACGTCGACCACCTGCGGCAGGTCGATCATGACCAGCCGCCCCTCGTGGACCAGCACGTTGAACGCGGACAAGTCGCCGTGGGCCAGGCCGTCCTGGGCCAGGGCCACCAGAGAGGTGACCATCTGGTCCCACAGCCCGGCCAGTTCGGCCGGGCCCGGTCTGGTCTCGGCCAGCCGCGGCGCGGCCGTCCCGTCCGCCGAGCCGATGAATTCCAGCAGCAATTCGGTCCCGAGGATCTGCGCCGGGTACGGAACCGGAACCCCGGCCGCGTACAACCGGGCCAGCGCGGCGAACTCCGCGCCTGCCCACTGGCTGGCGATGGCCTGCCGTCCGAACGCGGTCCGGGTCGCGACGGCCCGGGTTTCCCGGGTGTCCCGGGTCCGACGCCCCTCCAGGTAGCCGACGTCGCGGTGGAACATCCGGTGGTCGGCGGACCGGTACCGCTTGGCCGCGAGCAGGCACGACCGGTCCGTCCCCGGGACGCCGCGGCGGACCAGGAAGACGTCGGCTTCCTTGCCGGTCTTCAGGATGCCGAGTTCGGTGTCGACCGCGGCGTGCTCGGTGACCAGCCAGTCCGGGTAGGGCTTCGGGCCGCGCTGGGTCGGTACGGACTGGTCCCACGTGGACCAGCGATCGCCCTCTGGCAGGCCGTCGGTGGCGTCGAAGGTCTCGATAGAAGGCAGTGCCGCGCGTCCCCGGACACGCTTGGCCATGGTCGGATCGTCGTCGTCGAAGCGCCGCTTACCGCGGCCGGAGGTGAACTTTCCGTCGTACGCGGAGTGATAGTCGGGCACGGATGGTGCTCCTCAGCTGAGCGTCGGATAGGGCAGGCAGCAATGCGCCCGCGACGGGCATAGACATCTGGCCTCTCCCTTCCGCTCAGCGAGCCACCAACGGGCCCGGACCGCTGCAGGCTGACACATGACCCCGGCAAGACGCAACCGAATTTCGGGCCAGCATCAGCGACCAATGCACCATGAAAGGCCCCGATCTCGTCGCACGTGACCGCGGGGTACCCGGCCCCGTCAGGCGGTGTGCCTGGCCCGGGCTCACGCCCGATGAGTCAGGGAACGTTCCACAGGTAGGTGTTGCCGTAGGTGTCGCCCACGGCCAGGACCTTGCCATCGGGACTGAATCCAACCGAGTCCACATGGGAACCGGCGGGGTCGGCAAAGGCAGCGGTCCGCGTCCGGGTGGCCAGGCTCCACAGGTAGGTGTCGTCGTCGTTGTCGCCCGCCGCCAGCAGCGTGCCGCCGGGGCTGAACGCGACCGAGTTCACCTCGGCGTCACTGCCGGGGTCGGTCAGGGTGGCGATCAGCTTCCTGCTCCCGACGTTCCACAGGTAGGTGCTGCCGTCGTTGTCGCCGGCCGCCAGCGTCGTGCCGCCGGGGCTGAACGCGACGGAGTCCACCCCCTGGCTGCCGGGGTCGCTCATGGTGGCGGTCAGCTTCCTGCCCGCCACGTTCCACAGGTACGTGCTGCCGTCGCCGTCGCCGGCGGCCAGCGTCGTGCCGCCGGGGCTGAACGCGACGGTGCTCACTCCCATGCTCCCGGGATCGTTCAGGGTGGCGATCAGCTGCCGGGTCGACACGTTCCACAGGTAGGTGTTGCCGTTACTGCGGTTGGGGTTGCTGTCGCTGCGGTTGCCCACGGCCAGCGTCGTCCCGTCGGGGCTGAACGCAACCGAATACACCTGGGCATCAACGCCGGGGGCGATCAGGGTGGCGATCAGCTTCCTGCTCGCCACGTTCCACAGCTGGGTGCTGCCGTTGTTGTAGCCGACCGCCAGCATCGTCCCGCCGGGGCTGAACGCGACCGAGTACACCTGCGGGGTGTTACCCAACCCCGCCGAGGTGCCGCCGGGGCCGGTCAGGGTGCCGACCTGCCTTCTGGTGGCGATATTCCACAGGCAGGTGGTGTTGTTGGCGGTTCCCGCGACCAGCATTGCGTCATTTGGGCTGAAGGCCACCGAAAATGCGTTACTGGTGGCGGTGAACGTGGCCGCCAGCCCCGGAATCGAACCCGGACCGGAACCCGAACGCGAACACGGGGCCGAATCCGCCCCCGAACCCGAAGCCGACCCCGACCCCGCCCCCGGCGACTGCGACAGAACGGCGGCGGCGATTCCCGCGCCGGCCAAGATGATGACCGCCAGCCCGGCCAGCGCGATCTGACGGCGGCGGCGCGGTCGGGCCCGCCGGCCTCGGTCCCGGCCGGTGCCCCGTCCGGCCGGCCCGGGCTGGTCGACCGGGCGGGGGTCCTCGGCCGGCCCGGGCTGGTCGACCGGGCGGGCGTGCTCGGCCGGCCCGGGCTGGTCGACCGGGCGGACGTGCTCGACCGGGCGGACGGTCGTCGGGTCAGATACCGGAATCACCGGGCCCGTGTCAGGCTCCCCGGCCCCCGGTTCGGGGTCAACGCGGCGTGGCACCGGCGTGTCCATGGTGACGTGTCCGGCGTCTACCTGTATGTCCGGGCCGGTACCGGCGGCGTCCGCGGCATCGTGCCAGGGCGCCAGGCCCAGCGCCTCCCGAAACGCGCTGGCGAATTCCCGGCACGACCCGTACCGCTTCTCCGGGGTCTTGGCCAATGCCCTGGCCAGGACTTCGTCGGCAGCTTCGGGCAGGCCCGGCCGCGTCGAGCTCAGCGACGGCGGCGGGTCGGACAAGTGCGCGTACACGACCGCGACTTCCTCATCGCGTTCGAACGGCACCGTCCCGGCCAGTAGCTGGTACGCCACGCACGCCAGCGCGTACTGATCAGCCCGTCCGTCCACCGGGCGCCCCTGGATCTGCTCCGGCGCCACATAAGGCGCGGTGCCGACCCACCGCCCCACGTCGGTCAGCCCCGATGCGGACATGGCCGCCTTGCTGATCCCGAAGTCCGACAGGTACACGTGCTCCGGCCAGCCTGGACGCGCATCCACCAGGATGTTGGCTGGCTTGACATCCCGGTGCACCAGGCCGGCCGCGTGCGCGGCGTCCAGCGCCGAGGCCACCGGCGAGATGAACCCCATGGCCCGGACCGGAGGCAGCGCGCCCTCCCGCCCCAGCACCTGCCCCAGGTCACCGCCCTGGACGAACCGCATCGCGATGAACAGCACCCCGCCGGCCTCACCGGCCTCGTACACCGGGATGATGTACGGGTCATCCACCGCCGCCGCGGCCCGCGACTCGGCCACGAACCGGCGCCGGAACGCCTCGTCCTCGGTCAGCCAGGGCGCGAGGATCTTCAGCGCGACCAGCCGGTCCAGCCGCTCGTCCCGGGCCCGGAACACGACCGCCATGCCGCCCTTCCCGACCTGCGCCTCCAGCCGGTAGCCGGCTAGTCGCGATCCCGGCCGGAACGCGGCCAGATGCGCCGCGAAGTCCTCGGTCAACTCCCCACCCCACCGCTGGACGCCTCACGAAATGTCAAAGACGATCCTCCGCTCGAACCGCCCCGGCCGCAACTAGCACGCTCAGCGCCCTCGGCCAGACATGACCGAGCCCATCGCTGCTCTTTTTCTTTTATCCGAACGGTCCGTGGTGCCCCCGCCCGGTCACCGTCCAGCGCCTCTCCCCGGGCCCCCTTCCGCGGCCCGCCTCGGGCTGCGCCTAGACCTGGACGAACTCGATGCCGGTCAGCTGGCAGAAGGCCTTCCAGTCGGCCGCGTGGTGGCCCAGGTTCATCACCTCATGGTGCGGGCCGCCGGCCGCCAGCCACCCGTTGAGGCACTTGCGCAGCCCGGACGCGGGCCGGAACTGGCCGTACGGCATCTCCAGGGCGGGCAGTTCCTGGCTGTCCAGGTTCTGGCCTTCCGCGACCACCAGCCGGAACCGCTCGCCCTCCAGCGAGACCAGCGTGGCCAGGGTGGCCGGGCCCGGCTGGTACTGGAACAGGAACGTCGGCGGGTCGTCCAGTCGCCCGATGCCGAGCGGCCGCTTGATCAGCTTCACCGGCCGGTCGGTCCGCGCGATCCTCCAGTTGCCCTCGCCCATGTGGCTCATCAGCACCGAGTCCGACGGGAAGTCCATCGCGTACATCTCGGTGAAGTGCGCGTCGCCGATCAGCACGTGCCCGGCGTAGACCAGGCAGGCGGTCAGCACGTCGCCCTCGGCGGCGTACCCGTAGCCCTTGGCCATCAGGGACGAGGCCGCCGCCAGGGGCAGCCTGCTGAACCGGCCGTCCTCCCCGATGGCGTCGAAGTGGGCCGTGTAAGCACCGAACCCCCGTTCGTTCAGTATCTTCTCGATCGCCACCTGCATGCGGGCATGGTCCGTGCGCTCGGTCACCGACAGCCGCGGGTCGATCTGGAAGTTCTCGTCTTCGAACGCGATCACCTCGGCCACCGCATCGGGAGTGGCTTCCTGCATGCCCCGGTACAGGTCGCCCTGGGCCACCGCGATGATGGCCGGGCCCAGGCTGCGGACCAGCGCCGACTCGTCGACCCGGATGTCGCCCATCTCGTTCATCGCGTAGCCGAAGATCGCCACCTTGAGCCGCTTCCACGCGGTGGCCGCGGCCGCCGCCCGCGCCCAGCGTCCCACGTCCTCGCGGAACGTGGCGCTCTTCCAGTCGTCGGTCAGCACGGCGAACCGCTTCCCGGCCCGGACCATGGCGTTGGCCGTGTCCTGCGCGCCGTGCACGCCCTGGTTGTAGGTCATGTCCGCCATGTCCCAGGCGGGGGTCACGGTGGGTTCCGGCTGGATGTTGGCCAGGCACACCGGCAGCCGCGACTCCGAAAGCAGCCGTGCCACCCGCATGGCCGGGCCGTAGGTGAGCATCACCACGAGCACGCCGTCGAGGTCTGAGTTCTCGAACTCGCGCATGGCGCGCTCGGCGTCCTCCCGGTACTTGATCGCCTTGCTCGGGATGAACTCCGCCACGTCCGACAGGTGCGCGGCGAGCTCGGCGGCGTACCCCTCCTGCCGCTGCGCGATGCCGGGCACCATGTCGTCGTACAGGTCCTGCATGATCCCGAGGATTCCGATGCGCGGCTTGCGTCTGGTCCAGATCTGCTCAGCGGACATCACGATCACTCCTTGCCTATAGGGTCCTCAACGCTGGCCGTAGTGGTTCTGGTAGCGGGCGTACAGCGCGTCCACCGCTTCGGCGGGCAGCGGCGCCGGCTCGCCGTAAGCGCGGGCCAGGTGCACCGTCCGCGCCGCGTCCTCGCACATCACGGCGGCCTTGACCGCGTCCCGCGCGGTGCCGCCGATGGTGAACACGCCGTGGCTGCGCATCAGCACGGCGGGGGAGCGGTGCCCGGTCAGCGTGGCGACCACTCCCCGGCCGATCTCGTCGCTGCCGATCAGCGCGAACGGGCCGACCGGGATCTCGCCGCCGAACTCGTCGGCCATCGCGGTGATCACGCACGGGATGGCCTCGCCCCGCGCCGCCCACGCGGTCGCGTAGGTGGAGTGCGTGTGCACCACGCCGCCGGCCCCGGGCATGTGCCGGTAGATGTAGGCGTGCGTGGCGGTGTCGCTCGACGGGCTCAGCGAGCCGGGCGAGACCGGCTTGCCGTCCAGGTCGCAGACCACCATCGACTCCGGGGTCAGGTCGTCGTAGGAGACGCCGCTCGGCTTGATCACCATGAGCTCCCCGACCCGGGCGGACACGTTGCCCGACGTCCAGGCCACCAGCCCGTTGCGGACCAGCTCGGCGTGCAGTGCGCACACGGTGTCCTGCAGCGCCGTGATCTCCGGGTTCACCGCGAGCCGCCTTCCACCGCCCGGTCGCGGATGGCCCGCAGCCGGTACATGACCTCGTTGGCGCCGCGGCCGAAGTAGTCGTGCAGCCGCACGTACTCCGCGTACAGCTCGTCGTAGACGTCCGCGCGGGCCGCGTCCGGCCGGTAGACGTCCCGGTTGACCCGGCCCATGGCGGCGGCCGCGACGGGCACGTCCGGGTAGGCGCCCGCGGCCACCGCGGCGTGGATGGCAGAGCCGAGCGCCGGGCCCTGCTCGGACCCGATCACGCTGAGCGGGCGCCGGGTGACGTCCGCGTAGATCTGCATGAGCGGGGCGCTCTTGATCAGGCCGCCCGCCACCACCAGCTCGGTCACAGGCACCCCCGAGGCCTCGAACGTTTCAGTGATCAGCCGGGTTCCGAACGCCGTGGCCTCCAGCAGCGCCCGGTAGATCTCCGGAGCCGTGGTGGCCAGGGTCAGGCCCACGATGACGCCGGACAGGCCGGTGTCCACTAGCACCGAGCGGTTCCCGTTCTCCCAGTCCAGCGCGATCAGCCCGGACGCGCCCGGCGGCTGGGCGGCCGCCATCTCGTCCAGCAGCTGCGGCAGCGGCACGCCGCGGCGCCGCGCCTGGTCGGCGAGCCCGCCCGGCACCCCGTTCCGGGTGAACCAGGCGAAGATGTCGCCCACCCCGCTCTGCCCCGCCTCATAGCCCCACAGCCCGGCCACGATACCGCCGTCCACCACGCCGCACATGCCAGGCACCTCGGCCAGTTCGGTGCCGTTCATCACGTGGCAGGTCGAGGTGCCCATGATCGCCACCATCGTGCCGGGCGCGCACGAGCCGGCCGCCGGCAGCGTGACGTGCGCGTCCACGTTGCCGACGGCGACCGCGATCCCGCCGGGCAGGCCGGTCAGCGCGGCCGCGGCCGGAGTCAGCCGCCCGGCCAGGCCGCCGAGCGGGGAGATCGGATGGGCCAGCTTGTCCGCGGCGAAGGAGGCGAAGCGCGGGTCCAGCGCGGCCAGGAAGTCCGGGGACGGGTACTGGCCGTCCTGGAAGATGCCCTTATACCCGGCGGTGCACGCGTTGCGGGTCTCGGTCCCGCACAGCTGCCAGATGATCCAGTCGGCGGCTTCGATCCACCGGTCGGCCCGCTGGCAGATCTCGGGGTCTTCGTCGAGCACCTGGAGCGCCTTGGCGAACTGCCACTCCGAGGAGATCTTCCCGCCGTAGCGGTTGATCCACTTCTCGCGGCGCTCGTGGGCGGCGGCGTTGATCCGGTCCGCCTGCGGCTGAGCGGCGTGGTGCTTCCACAGCTTGGGGTAGGCATGCGGGCGTCCAGCCAGGTCAGGAAGCTGGCAGAGCGGCGTCCCGGCGGAGAGCACCGGCATGCAGGTGGACGCGGTGAAGTCGGTGGCGATGCCGATCACCTGGCCCGGGTCGATCCCGGCGTCCCTGACCGCGGCCGGGACCACCACCCCGAGCGCCTCGGTGTAGTCGCCGGGGTCCTGCAGCGCCCAGTCCGGCGGCAGCTCCCGCCCGCGCAGTTCACGGTCGATCACGCCGTGCGCGTAGTCGCTGACGGCGGTGCCCGCCTCCACCCCGTCGCCGACCCGGACCACCAGGGCGCGGGCCGACAGCGTGCCGAAGTCCACCCCGACCACGTAGGCGTCGTCGCGGGCGATCTTGTTAGCGCTAACATCCATCTATCCGCCTCATCCTACGTTGGTTCAGGTGCATTCTCGTCTGCCGCCCCGCCAGTTCCGCGGCCAGGGCCGGCCTTCCGGCCGGCGGTCACGACGCGGCCGCTGCCACCACGCCGCGGCTGCCGCGACGCGGCCGCTGCCGGACGCCACTAGTCTGGCCGGCGGCCTGGCCCGCCAGGTCAGCGGCCCGCCAGGTCAGCGGCCCGCCAGGTCAGCGCCCGGGCGGCCCCGCGGCACTGGCCCTGATGATCAGCTCCGGCGCGATCCGGACCCGCAGGCCCGCCGCGATCGCGCCCGACATCCGGTCGATGAGCGTATTGAGCGCCTCCCGGCCCACCTCGCCGAAGTCCTGCCGGACCGTGGTCAGCGGCGGGGTGTAGAAACCCGCGTCGGGCACATCGTCGAAACCCACGATGCTCACGTCGCGCGGGACCCGCAGCCCCCGTTCGGCCAGGGCTCGCATGACACCCAGCGCCATCGTGTCGTTACCGCAGAAGACCGCGGTGAGCTCCGGGTCCTCGGCCAGCTCGCGGCCCAGCTCGTAGCCTGACGAGGCCGACCAGTCGCCGACCAGCGTCGCGGGCTCGGGCGCGCCGAATTCTTCCAGCGCCCGCCGCCAGCCGTCCACCCGCTCGTGCGCGTCCAGATGGGACGACGGCCCGGCGACGTGGTGGACGGTCCGGTGCCCGAGGCTGAGCAGGTAACGGGTCGCGGCAAACGCGCCGGCGCCGTTGTCGATCGCCACCGAGGTCACCGCGGCCTTCGTGCCGCAGCCCACGGCGACCAGCGGCACCTCGGCGGGCACGTGCGAGAGCGCGGCCACCGCGGTGTCCTGAGTCGCGATGACGACGATGCCCTCGATGCCCTGGCCGAGGAACCGGTCCACCGCGTCCAGCATCGACCTCCGGTCCAGCGCCGGCAGGCTGGCCACGGACACGAAATAGCTGTCGTGCGCCGCCCGCTCGAAGCCGTAGAGCATCGAGGCGGGCCCGTAGAGCATGGTGTCGAAGCTGATCACGCCCAGCGTGTGGGTTCTCCGGGTGACCAGCGTCCGGGCCGCGGCGTTCGGCCGGTAGGCGAGCTCGCGGATCGCGGCCAGCACCTTGTCCCGCGTGGGCGGGCGAACGTTCGGATGGTCGTTGAGTACCCGGGACACGGTCTGATGGGAGACCCCGGCCAGCCGGGCGACGTCGGCCATGACCGGCGGCCGACCCAGGCTGCCCCCGTTACCCGCGCCGCTGAGGCTGCCCGCTCCGCCCGCGCCGCTGAGGCTGCCCGCTCCGCCCGCGCCGCCCAGGCTGCCCGCCCCGCCGGCGGCCGGCGCCGTCAGCGGACCCTCGGCTCTCTCGCCCGGTGACCGCTTCACGTCGTGCCTCCCTTGCCGCGCGCTGTGCAGCCAGCGGTCAGCCGGGGCCGACGTTAGCGCCAACATCCGTGCAGGTCAAATAGCGGTGCGGAGCGTATATACCCCCCGCACCGACAGGCACCGCTCCTCCCCGCCCGGATTTCCTGCGTCTCAGCGTAGCCGCCGCGCCGTCCCCCGCGGTACCCGCCGACGCCAGCCGCAGCCCCGGTCCCGGCCCGCCCGCCGACGCCGGCCGCGGGCTCAGGACTTGTCGCGGTTCGCGGCGCCGTCCCGCAGGTCGCGGAACGCCGCCTGCGCCTTGCGCCCGGCCTCGCTGTCGCGCAGGTCCCGCATGGCCTCGCGCGCCTTGCGCCCGGCATCGCTGTCGCGCAGGTCCCGCATGGCCTCCCGGGCCTTGCGTCCCGTCTCGCCCTCCCGCAGGTCCCGGATGGCCGCCTCGGCCTTGCGCCCGACCTCGCCTTCCCGCAGGTCGCGGAACGCGGCTTCGGCCTTGCGCCCGGTGTCGCTGTCCCGGAAGTCCTGCAGGGCCGCCTTCGCCTTGCGCGTCCCCTCACCGCTCTGCCCGCCTCGCAGCCAGGCAGTCAGCTTGGCCCACCAACCCCGCAGTTGCTGCTCAAAATCGCTCATCGCCGACTCTCCTTCACTTCGAGCGCCTCAAGCGATACGCGCTCGCAGCCGCATCCGTCAATCAGCTGACGTTTTCAAGATATAACGTGATGATGGCCGGAGCCAAGTCCGGCCGCCCCCCGCCCGTGTGAGTGCTACCCGCCGCGCCGTCCGCAAACCCGGCCCGGATGAGAGAATGCCTGGCGTGCAACGTCGGCGCATCAGCGGGCACTCGCCCTACGAACCGGTCTTCGGCTTCTCCCGCGCGGTCGTGGCCGACGGCCGGGTCCTGGTCGCCGGCACCGCGCCGATCCCGGCCGATGGCGGTCCGCCCCCGGTCGCCGCGCACGCTCAGGCCCGGCTGTGCCTGGACCTCATCAGCGGCGCCCTGACCCGCGCGGGCACGAGCCTCGAGCACGTCGTCCGGACCCGCATGTTCATCACCGACGCGGCCCATTGGCCCGAGGTCGCCCGGGCCCACGGCGAGGTGTTCGCCGACATCCGCCCCGCCGCGACCGCCGTGATCGTGGCGGGCCTGCTCGATCCCGCCTGGCTGGTCGAGATCGAGGCCGAAGCCGTCCTGCCCGAACCCTAGGGCGCCGGTGCCATGTGTGTCAGACTCCGCATATGGCGATCGGAACCCGTCTCGGGGCGCCCGGGTGATTCGCAACGTCGTGGTTGGCCGCCTGCGCACCGCCGAAGATCCCGCCCAGCGAGCGGCCGACGCCGCGCTGCTCCAGGAGGGCCTGGCCGGAATCGCCGGGCTCAGCTTCCCGGGCATGCTCGCGATGAACATCGGCACCGACCTGGGCCTGCGCGACGGTGGCTGGACCTTCGCGATCACCAACGACTGGCAAGACGCGGATGCCTACCGGGTCTACGACCAGGACGAGGAGCACAACCGGCTGCGCCGCGAGATCTTCGCGCGAGTCTGCCAGGACATCGCCCGTGTCCAGTTCCAGATCGACCCCTGACGGTCGGCCAGCCGACCCGTCCCGTGCGGGCGGACCAGCTGATGACCTGAAAGCCCGGCCTGGTCGTGACCGGACCCGGCGGCGATCGTACGGTAGGGGTGACAAGCGCGCCGGGAAGGACGGGAAGGAGATGCGCGATGAGCCGTACGCCGCAGGAGGTCTTCCAGCACCACGCCGAGGCGCTCGGCGCGGGCAACCTGGATGAGATCGTCGCCGACTACACCGACGATGCCGTCTTCATCACCCCCGCAGGCGTCCAGCGGGGCCATGACGGTGTCCGGGAGGCCTTCACCCAGTTGCTGGCCGATGTGCCGGATGCCGAATGGGAGCTGAAGACCCTGATCTACGAGGACGACGTGCTGTTCCTCGAGTGGGCCGCGACCTCCGCCGCCACCAAGGTCGAAGACGGCATCGACACGTTCGTCTTCCGCGACGGCCTGATCCGGCTGCAGACGGTCCGCTACACGGTGCTCCCCGTGCGCTGACCCGTCACCACTGCCCGGGCTGACCGCCCCCGCCCAGTTGATGTACGTGGTGAACTTCGCCGTCACGCCGTGGCCGTAGTAGTTGAACCGGCTTCCATGGTGATCTCCTTTGCCGTTCGTCCGGGTGCCATTCCCTCGACGGAACGGCCCGGCCGGACGTAACAGGCGCTTCCCCGGCCAGCGGTTGTGCGGGATGGTTAGGACACGATGCCATGGACACGACGCGAGGGAGGCCGTGGTGTGTTTCGTCCACTCAGGTAGCGCGGCAGGCGGTTCTCTGGTCCAGCAGACCGCGCTCGGTGCGGCGGCCGCGACCGCGTTCTCGATGCTGGCCGAAGGGGGAGGCGCGGTCGGCGGGATGGATGTCGCCGGCTCCGGCGCGCCCGACGTGGTGGCCGGCCCGGGCGGGGCGCGGGTGGTGGACGGCTACGGCCAGGTGCTGCACACCAGGTGGAACCGGGACCTGCCGCCGGTGGCCGTGGTACGCCCGGGAGAAGTGATCCAGCTGCTGTGCCGTGACGCCCTGGACATCGGCGAGGCCGCCCGCACGCTGACGCCGGAGGCCAGCATGACCGTGGACCTGGGCCGGGTGCACCCGCTGACCGGCCCGGTCGAGGTGGAGGGAGCCGAGCCCGGCGACATCCTTGAGGTGGAGGTCCTGGACGTCGCCCCGCTGGTGGACTTCGGCTACGTCGTGATCGGCCCGGTCCTGGGCCTGTTCGGGTCGCTGCGCCCGGACCTGCTCGCCCCGGTCACCAACCTCACCGAGGCCTCCCAGATCAGCGACCCCAGCCCGGGACCGGTGCCGGGCGCGATCCCCGAGGACCAGCCGTACAACAGCGGTTCGCCGTTCGTCCAGCTGTTCACCTTCGAGCGGGGCCAGAGCAGCGGGTTCGCGACCTTCGTCGGCGCGGACACGGGACGGCGGGCGCGGATCCCGATCGCTCCGTTCATGGGTATCCACGGGGTCGCGCCGATGCGCAAGGGCATGTACCGGACCTTGCCGCCCAACGTCAGCGGCGGCATGGGCGGCAACGCCGACATCCGGCAGTTCACCAAGGGCGCGCGGATCCAGTTCCCGGTCTATGCCCCGGGCGCGAAATTCTCCGCCGGGGACGGGCACATGGCCCAGGGGGACGGCGAGGTCTGCGTGACCGCGATCGAGACCCTGATGGCCGTCACCCTGCGCTTCGGTGTGATCAAGAACAGCATCATCGCCTCCCCCCGGGCCATCGTTCCCGCCGCGGATCCCACCCAGCTGGCCATGCCGGCCGACATGCTCGCCCACGGCTACTACCACACCACCGGCATCGGCCCGGACCTGATGGAGAACGCCAAGAACGCGGTCCGGGACATGGTCGACTGGCTGGTCGTCGACCAGCAGCTGAGCCTGCACGAGGCCTATGCCCTATGCAGCGTGGCAGGCGACCTCAAGATCAGCGAGACGGTGGACCTGCCCAACTGGGTGGTGTCGATGACCCTGCCCCGCGGGATCTTCACCTGACTCACCGCGCTACCCACCAAGGCGAAACTGCGTACCGAGGCGTAACCGCGCCGCCAGCCCACGAGCGCCCGGTCAGCCCAGCTCGGCGGCGACCTCGTGGTGCGAGACCCGCTCGTCCCAGCGGCTCAGCGCGCGGCGGGCGGTCTCCTCGACCACGGCCACCTCGTAATCGTCCCCGGCAAAGCCGCGGATGGCGTCCAGGCCGGTGAAGAACGTGATGGAGGTGAACATGACCTCCCGGCCGTCCAGATGCCGCAGGAGCCGGGCCCCGCGGAAGCCGCTGACGGCCCGCAGGTGCTCGCTGACCTCGGTCTCGTAGTGATGCTGGTAGTCATCAGCGGTGGCCAGCGGCGCCCACCCCCGCCATATCCGCGCGATCATGTCACCCTTCGGGTCGTGAGGCTCACGAAGTACCCTAACCTGGCCTGGTGAACGACCGCAGGGCCGAAGGCGTCCTGCTCACCGGCGTCTACGGATCGGGCAAGAGCTCGGTCGCCGTAGAGATGGCCTACCTGCTTGAGCAGCAGGGCGAGCCGTTCGCCCTGCTCGACCTGGACTACCTGAGCTGGGCGGGCCAGAGCACCGGCGATCGCGCCGCCGAGGTCCGCACGATCGAGCAGGCGCTCGGCCTGCCGCTCAAAGTCGCCCGCCTGACGGTCCCGCTGCCCGCCATCGAGCAGCGGCTGGCCAGCGACGTCACCAGCGGCCGCCGCGACGACCTGCGCGAAGCCGCCGCCTCCATCGCTGCCGAAGTAGGCGTCGGCCTCGAAGACGTGACCATCGCCAACGACCGGCCCATTGGCGCCGTCGCGCATGAGGTCATGACCTTCCTCGGCTGGCTCGGCCGGGTTTGACTTCAAGCGCTTGAGGTGTGTTTCCCTGGCCGCATGACAGTCTTGACCATCCAGGAGGTATCCCGGCGCAGCGGGCTGAGCGAGCCGACCCTTCGTTACTACGAGGAGGTCGGGCTGATCGGCCCGGTTGACCGGGACGCCAGGAGCGGGCACCGCCGGCCTGCGCGCAGCGGTGCGCCGCGGCGGTGCCGACGATGCCCCCTACCCGCGGTCCAAGGTGATCGCCGAGCGCGCCGCGTGGGACCTGATGGAGCACGACGGCGGCGGCACCGAGCTCGTCACGGTCAACCCGACGTTCATCCTCGGGCCCACCCTGACCACCGAGCTATCCTCGCCGCGGGTGGTCAAGGCGATGCTCGACGGCACGATGAGCATCGCGCCCCGCCAGCGGTTCGGCATCGTCGACGTGCGCGACGTGGCCGACCTGCACATCCGCGCCATGGCCGCGCCCGGGGCCGCCGGTCGGCGTTTCCTGGCCGTCGCGGACGGCCCGACGCTGAGCTACCTCGAGGTGGCCGAGACCCTGCGCCGACGACTCGGCCCGCTCGCCGCCCGCGTGCCTACGCAGAGGCGCCGGGGGACGACCTGCCGCAGCCGGTCATCCACAACGACCGGGCCCGCGCGGAACTCCGATGGCACCCGGGCCCCGCCGAGACGACGATCGTGCAGACCGCGGAGAGCCTGCGCGACCTCGGCCTGCTGGCGACCCGTTAGACCCGCCGCCGGCGGAATACCCGGAAGAGCCCGTAGGCGAGGACCGAGATATTCCACAGTGAGAACAGGACGGACAGGAGGAACGGTGAACCCGTCGAGTAGCTCAGGTCCAGGGCCGCTGGGTACAGGTGATAAACGAGCAGGAATGGCACCACGAGGCAGGCGATGGTCGCGGCCAGCCACCCGAGCCGGCCGACGAGCCAGCCCGGATCCGGCGCCCCGGCCGCCCGGCCATGACGCGGCCCCACCTGCGGGCTATCCGTTCCTCGAACAGCGCCCGCAGCACATCCTCGCGATCGCTCATGCGCAGGACCTTATCAGCCCACTGCCTGGGAGAATGCCTGATTTCCCCGGGACGTTAACGAGCGCGGACCCCGTCCAGGATTATGTCGGCGACCGAACCGATGAAGTCATCGGTCAGCGGGAGATGGCCGAGCAGCAGCCGGTGCTGGGCGGCCCCGAAGAACAGGTCAAGCACCACCTCCTGGTCCACCGTGGCCGGGATCTCGCCGCGCGCGATGGCGCGGTCCAGCATGATCCGGTGCTGGCTGCGCAGCGGCTCGAGCACCCGGTCCCGCCAGGCCGCGCGCAGGCCCGGGTCACGCTGGGCCTCCGCGATCAGGCCGGTCAGCATCGGCCCCGCCGCGGTCTGGGTGACCGCCCGGACCCACGCGGTCAGCGCGGCCACCAGGTCGCCGCGCAGCGTCCCGGTGTCCGGCAGCGGCTGCTCGGCCTGGAACGAACTGACGAACGCATCGAGCGCGAGCAGCCCCTTCGACGGCCAGCGCCGGTAGATCGTCGCCTTGCCGACTCCGGCCCGGGCCGCGACCTCCTCGATGGACATGGCCGCCAGCCCGCGCGAGGCCAGCAGGTCCAAGGTGGCAGCCAGGATCGCGCGGTCCGCCTCCGCCGACCGCGGCCGTCCCCGCTGACCCCCATCCGTCCCAGGCGCAGCTGGAATATGCCGGTTCATCGCCCGGTTCTACCCTCTGGAAATCCGAAACGATCCGTTACGTATCTGATTGGCATCATGCCCGGCACCGCACCCTCCCAAACCGTGTCTCCCCAGACCCGAACAGAAACCACAACCGCACCAGCCCGCGGCCGCCAGCCCTTGCAGCTAGCTCTCATCCTGGTCGCCGCGTTCATGGTCGTCCTGGACTTCAGCATCGTGAATGTCGCGCTGCCCTCGATCCAGCGCGAGCTGCACATGCCACCGGACGCCGTGCAGTGGATCGTCACCGGCTACGCGATCTCGTTCGGCGGCTTGCTCATCCTCGGCGGCCGGGCCGCCGACCTGCTCGGCCGCCGCCGGATGTTCATCAGCGGCCTCATCGCCTTCGCGCTGGCCAGCCTGGCCGGCGGGCTGGCCCGGGACCCCGCGCTGCTCATCGCGGCCCGGGTCCTGCAGGGCGCGGGCGCCGCGATCGTCGCTCCCGCCGCGCTGTCCCTCATCACCACCAGCTTCCCCGAAGGCCCGCGGCGCACCCGGGCCATCGGCCTGTACGGCGCGATCTCCTCGGTCGGCTTCGTCTCCGGACAGGTCCTGGGCGGGGTGCTCGTCCAGTTCACCAGCTGGCGCGCGGTGTTCCTGGTCAACGTCCCGGTCGGCCTGGCCGCCGCCGCCCTGGCCCCGGCCGTCCTCGGGCTCCCGAGGACCGCCGGAAGCGCGAAATCGCACCGCCTGGATGTCCGCGGCGCCCTGCTCATCACCGCCGCCGTCGCGCTGGCCGTCTTCGCCGTCTCCCAGAGCGTCGTCCTGGGCTGGACCTCGCCCCTGGTCATCGCGGCCATCGTCACCGCCGCCGCGGCGGCCGCGGGCTTCGCCAGGGCCGAGGCCAAACACCCCGAGCCGCTCGTCCGCCTGTCCCTGCTGCACCGCCCCGGACTGCGCGACGGTAGCACGCTCTCGTTCCTGCTTGGCCTGTGGAACGGCGGCGAGATGCTCATCCTGTCGCTGTACCTGCAGCAGGTCCTGCACGAGTCGCCGCTGTTCACCGGCCTGGTCATCGCCCCGCAGGGCGTGGTCGGGTTCGGCATGGGCCTGCTCGGGCCGCGCCTGGCCCACCGCCTGGGCGTCAAGCGGCTGCTGGTCCTGACCGGCGCCTCGGCCGCGATCGGCTTCGCCGTCCTGACCCGGCTGCCGGCCGGCGGCTACAGCCCGGTCCTGCTCGTGGTCACGCTCATCGGAGCGGGCACCGCGGGCACCGCGTTCGGGTCGGTGGTGCTGGCCAGCCGCGGCATGGCCGACTCCGACCAGGGCCTGGTCGGCGGCATGATCAACACCAGCCGCCAGATCGGCGCCGCGGTGGGCGCCGCCCTGCTGCCCGCGGTGGCCGAGTCGGTCGGCGGCGCAGGCCCAACTCCCGGCGTCTCCGGCGACCGGGCCGCCATGCTCACCGCCGGCCTGGCCGCGCTGGCCGCCACGGCCATCGCCTGGCACGCCGCTCACCCCCGCACGGCCAGCTGAGGTCCGGGCCACGGTATTTATGCCGAACGGAGCGTGGTTTCACCCGGCAGCACTGGCCCGACGCCGCGCTCGGTAAGGTCGGGCGCATGGAGTATCGCGCACTGGGCCGGTCGGGCCTGCGGGTGTCCGTGCTGACCATGGGGACGATGACGTTCGGCGGCACCGGGCCGTTCGCCGACGTGGGCTCGACCGACGTCGAAGAGGCCGAACGCCAGGTGGACATGGGCCTGGACGCCGGGGTCAACCTCATCGACACCGCCGATGTCTACTCTTCCGGCCTGGCCGAGGAGATCCTGGGCCAGGTCCTGCGCGGCCGCCGGGACCGGGTTCTGGTCGCCACCAAGGTCCGGATGGGCATGGGCCGCGGCCCGAACGACTCCGGGCTGTCCCGGCACCACATCATCTCCGGCTGCGAGGCCAGCCTGCGCCGCCTGGGCACCGACCACATCGACCTGTACCAGGTGCACGAGTGGGACGGCCAGACCCCGCTGGAGGAGACCCTGCACGCGCTGGATGACCTGGTCCGGTCGGGCAAGGTGCGGTACGTCGGCGCCTCCAACTACACCTCCTGGCAGCTGATGAAGGCGCTGGGCATCTGCGGCCGGCTGGACCTGGCCCCGCTGGTCAGCCAGCAGATCTACTACTCGCTGCAGGCCCGCGAGGCCGAGTACGAGCTGATCCCGCTGGCCGTCGACCAGGGCCTGGGCGTGCTGGTCTGGAGCCCGCTGGCCGGCGGGCTGCTGTCCGGCAAGTACCGCCGCAACCACCAGGCCCCGGTCGGCTCCCGGCAGCTGTCGGACTGGGGCGAGCCGCCGGTCTACGACCAGGAGGGCCTGTACGACATCGTGGAGGTCCTGATCGGCATCGCCGAAGCGCACGAGGTCTCCGCCGCCCAGGTGGCGCTGGCCTGGACCCTAGGGCGGCCGGGTGTAACGTCGCTGGTCGTAGGCGCACGCACCGGCGATCAGCTGGCCGACAACCTGGAGGCGGCCTCGCTCCGCCTCACCGGTGAAGAACGGGCCCGGCTCGAGGCGGCCAGCACCCCGCCGCTCCTGTACCCCTACTGGCACCAGGCCAAGACCGCCCGCGACCGCCTCTCGCCCGCCGACCTGACCCTCCTCGGCCCGTACCTCACCTGACGCTGGCGACCCTGACCCTGGCGAGATCGCGCTCAGCACGATCCCGATCACCACGGCCAGCCCCCCGGCCAGCTGCCGCGGCCCCGCCGGGTCGCCGAAGAACATGACGCCCGCGATGGCGCCGACCAGCGGCTCGATGTTGAGGAACGCCCCGGCCACCTCGGCCGGCACCCGGCTCTGCCCGTAGGCGAACAGCGTGAACGGCACCAGCGTCCCGGCCAGGGCCAGTGCGGCCACGGCCAGCGCGGGCCCGGGCCGGGCCGGCACCGCGGGCGCGCCCTCGGCCACCACCGCGAAGGCCAGCGCGCCCAGCGCCGCCCCGAGGAACTGCACGGCAGTGACCGCGACCGCATCGCGGCCGGGCAGCAGCCGCCCCTGGGCCACGGTGAACGTGGCGCAGATCAGCAGCGAAGCCAGCACCAGCCCGTCGCCGCGCAGGCTCGCGCCCCCGCCGTCTCCGCCCGCGGTGACCAGGCCCACCCCGCCCAGCGAGACCGCGAAGCCCAGCCACGCGGCCGGCCGGGCCACGGCCCGCTGCCACACCGCGGCGATGATCGCGACCAGCACCGGCACCGCCGCGATCAGCAGCGCCGCATGCGTGACGCTGGTCCGGGCGATGCCGGCGTTCTGCAGGATGACCGTCCCCCCGTACCCGATCGCGCCCGAGGCCAGTATCCGCGCCTCGAACACCCGCTGACCCCGCCGCCGCGCGACCGGCAGCAGCACCGCGGCGGCCAGGCCGAAGCGCACGGCGGTCAGCCAGCCCGGGGCCAGCCACTGCAGGGCCAGCTTGGACAGCGGCACGGTGGTACCCCACAGCAGCCCGGCCGCGATGAGGGCTGCGACGGCGTGACGGCGGTTGGTGTTCATGAATCCATGCTCGCCGGGGAACCGTACAGAATTGATCAGTTGGACTCTGGAGCGATATAAAATTTTGTACTATGCCCGTCTCACTTGACGAAGTTGATATCAAGCTGCTCGACGCGCTGCAGGCCGACGCGGACCGGACCAACGTCGAACTGGCCCGCCTGGTCGGCCTGTCGCCCGCGGCCACCCTGCACCGGGTCCGCCGGCTCAAGGAGTCGGGCGTGATCCGGATCATCCGCGCCCAGCTCGACCCGGACGCCTGCGGCCTCCCGCTCCAGGTCTACGTGACCGCCGGCCTGGCCCGTCATGACCTGCGCTCGAGCCATGCGTTCGACGAGCTGATCCGGTCCACGCCGCAGATCATCGCCGCCGACACCGTGGCGGGCGAGACCGACTACCTGCTCACCGTGGTGGCCCGCGACGTCGCCGAACTGCAGCAGGTCCTGACCGGCCTGGCCCTCCGCGGCGGGTCCCGGCTGGTGACCTACCTGCGGCTGGCCGAGATCAAGCCCCCGTCCCGGCTGCCGCTGGGTCCCCCTTAGCGCTCCACCCGGCGGAACGCCAGCCACAGGCCCGACAGCACGGCCGCGAACACCGGCAGCCAGACCAGCCGCTCGGCCACCCACAGGCCGCTCGTCGGCGCGGTGAGCAGGCCCGGCACCCGGCCGATGAGCAGGCCCACGGAACTGACCGTGACCAGCGCGGTCTCGTGCCACAGGAACAGGGTCATGGCCGACAGGTTGACCATCGCCACCGCGGCCCAGGCCAGCGGGCGTCGCATGGCCCGCGCCAGCCAGTCCCGCGCCAGCAGGGCCAGGCCGCACTGGGCGATCCCGAACGTCACCGCGGCCAGGGTGGGCGGGTTCAGGTTCGAGATGTGGGCTCCGTTCACGCCGACCATGCTGGCCGGGTACCCGGCCCACACGATCAGCGCGGCGGTGGCCGCGGCCCCGCCGGCCAGCATCAGCGCGGGCACCCGGCGGCCGCGCAGCGTCCCCGGCGCCCAGGCGATGCCGATCAGGTAGGGCACGAGCCAGCCGGCCGGCAGGTTGATCCAGCCCACCCAGGACGGCCCGCCCAGGCCGAACCGGACCAGGTCGGCCAGGGCCACCACGGCGACCGGAATGGCCGCCGCCCCCACGCCGAGCCGCCTGACCAGCCACAGGGCCGCCGGCGTCATCGCGGTCAGCCCGGCGTACACGCCCAGGAACCACAGCGGGCTGTACACCAGGAACAGCACGGTCTTGACGGTCTCGGTCGGGACGCCGGCCAGCACCAGGCCGATCGTGACCGGAACCCAGACCGCCGCCAGCGCCGCGATCGGGCGGGCCAGCCGGGTCAGGCGCTTGCGCAGCCAGGGCCAGTACCCGCCGCGGTAGCTGCGGGCCGAGGAGTAGCCGCCGACCAGGAAGAACACCGCCAGCGTCTGGAACACCCAGGACAGCGGGGCCAGCCACGGCATCGAGGCCAGCGGGCTCTTGTCGCTCAGCACCGAGCCGCGCCCCAGCACGATCGCGGTGACCAGCCAGTGGCCGCCGATGACGCCGGCGATGGCCAGGGCGCGCAGCGCGTCGACCGCGCGGTCACGCTGGGACGGGGTCGCGGCGTCGACGCGCCGGGCGAGCTGCCGGACCTGGGCCATGGGGCTCATCGGGTCACCGCCGCGGGGTCACCGAGCGCGATGTAGGTCAGGTTGCGCAGCGAGACCGAGCCCGGGTCCAGGTAGCCGCTGTGGCCCTCGTCCCCGGTGGCGAAGATGCGCGCGCCGAACCCGGCCGACATCGGGTCCGCGCCGAAGCCCAGCCCGAGCAGCCGGATGTGCGGCACGTACTGGATCGGGTCGTCGCTCTCCCGGCCGGCCCACACCCGGGCCGTGGTGTGCAGCGAGGCCACCGAGGAGGCGTCCATGCCGGGGCTGCCGAACACCGCGATGTCGGTGACCGGCAGGTCCGGCGCGGCCAGCCCGCAGACCACCGAGCCGTAGCTGTGGCAGAGCAGCGCGACCTGGTCGCCGTGCTGGGCCAGCACGTCCACCAGCGGCCGCAGGGCCTGCGCCCCCTGCCCGGCGTCACCCGAGGTCAGCACGCCCGGGCTCAGCATGGCCGGGGCGGGGTAGCCGAGCCAGGCGATGATGGCCAGGCCCGTGCCCGGATCGAGCCGGCGCGCCTCGGCCGCGAGCGCGAACGCGCCGCCGCCGGGGGAGGACGATCCCCGGGAGAAGAACGTGGCCAGCGTGGTGTCCGAGCCCGGCACCAGGATCACGACCCGCTGGGCCGTGGCCAGGTCGCCGATCACCATCGCGGCCACGCCCTGGCCGCTGGGGTCGAAGAACAGCACCTGCTGGGTGCGCAGCGTGGCCAGCGCGCCGGCCAGCTGTCTGTCGCCGTCGCGGCCGGCCGTGCGTTCGGCCCCTCCGATCGCCTGCGCGTCGGCCGCGTAGCGGGCGGCCAGCGCGCTGGAGGTCAGCGCGGGCGGGGCCTGGGGCACGTCCGCGGTGGCCGACGGCCACGCCGCCGCGGTGGTGCCGAACATCGCCACCGCGAGCAGCGGCGCGGCGGCCAGGTAGCGAACTCTCATCGTGGCGTCCTTCCTGCTCGGGAGGGGTTCCGGTCAGGAAGCTACGGACGCCGATGCCTAGTCAGCGTCGGCCTGGCGAGCCGATTGCCGGCCTGCCCCGCAGGTATGAGGCCGGTGGCGCGAGCCGTCGCCTGCGCCGCCGCCGGCCGCCGCGGTCCGCACCACCCCCTACCGGGGTAGGGGCTCGCAGATACACCGTGCGGGGGACGGAGTCTCCAGGTCGTCCCGCCTACGCTTGGGGCATGGACGTGAACGCCGTGCGCAGCTTCGCGGCCACGTTCGTGACCGACACCACGAACCCGCCGAAGCCGCGCCATCCCCGGCTACGGCGCGGCCGCTGGGACTTCGTCGAGATCGCCGACCTGATCACCGCGCTGATCTGCTTCGCCGTCGCCAACGCGATACTGGCCAAGCAGAACGACTTCAACGGTCACCACGTCGGCTACCTGATCGTGCTGCTGGCCTTCGTCACCGCCGCGCCGCTCGCGCTGCGCACGCGGTTCCCGCTCTCCGCCTGGGTGACCTCGGCGCTGGCCCTCATCGCGGCGAGCCTGGTGCTCCCGTCGAGCGACCTGTTCGGGTCCGGATACCTGACCGTCTTCGTCCTCGTCTACGGCCTGTGCCTGTACGCGGTGACGGTCCGCTGCCGGCCGCGGATCACGGCCGCCGCGGCCGCCGTCACCGTGGGCGGGGCCGCGATCCTCAACCCCGGGTCGGGGATCGTGACGGTCTTCCTGACCGCCGTCCCGATCCTGCTCGGCGCCGTCGTCCGGCAACGGCGCAGCGGCGCGCGCCAGCTCGAGGAGCAGGAGCGCCGCCACTCCGGCGAGCGCGCGCTGCTCGAGGAGCGCCAGCGCATCGCGCGGGAGCTGCACGACGTGGTCGCCCACCACATGTCGGTGATCGCGATCCAGGCCGAGGCGGCGCCCTACAAGACCGCCGATCCGCCGCCGGAACTGGTGGAGAGCTTCGCCGACATCCGGGCCAGCGCGCTGGCCGGGCTGGCCGAGCTGCGCCGGGTCCTGGGCGTGCTGCGTACCGGGAAGCAGGACACCACGCCGCAGCCGGGGCTCGCCGACCTGGACGCCCTGCTCGACTCGGCCCGCAGCGGCGGCCTGTCGGTCACCGCGACCCGCAGCGGGAACCCGGTGACGCTGCCGGACGGTGTGGACCTGTCCGCGTACCGCATCGTCCAGGAGGCGCTGAGCAACGCCATGCGGTACGCGCCCGGATCCCACGTCCGGCTGAACGTGGCGTACCGCCCCGATGCCCTGGCCGTCGAGGTCCGCAACGACGCGGCCCCGCCCCCATTCCCCCCGCTGACCGGGGGCGGCCATGGCATCATCGGCATGCGTGAGCGTGCCGCGATGCTGGGCGGGACCCTGGACGCGGGTCCCGCGGACGACGGGGGGTTCCAGGTGACCGCGCTGCTGCCGGTGAGCGCCCCCAAGGACACGCCATGACGATCCGCGTGCTGGTGGCCGACGATCAGGGCATGGTGCGGTCGGGCTTCTCCATCCTGCTCAACGCGCAGGCCGACATCGAGGTGGTCGGCGAGGCGGTCAACGGGCAGGAGGCCATCACCCGCGCCGCCGAACTGCAGCCCGACGTCATCCTCATGGACGTCCGCATGCCGGTGCTCGACGGCCTGCAGGCCACCCGGCAGATCACCGGCGCCGACGGCGCGCCCCGGGTCCTGGTCCTGACCACCTTCGACCTGGACGACTACGTGTACGAGGCGCTGCGCGCCGGCGCCAGCGGCTTCCTGCTCAAGGACGCCTCGGCCGGCGAACTCGCCGAGGCGGTGCGGGTGATCGCGGCCGGCGACGCGCTGCTGTCTCCCGGGGTGACCCGCCGCCTGATCGCGGAGTTCGCCCGCCTGGGCGCGCCGCGGGCGGCCAGCCGCAAGAACCTCGACGAGCTGACCGAACGCGAGACCGAGGTGCTGGCCCTGGTCGCCCGCGGCCTGTCCAACGCGGAGATCGCCGCCCATCTGGTCGTCGCCGAGCAGACGGTCAAGACCCACGTCAGCCGGATCCTGATGAAGCTGGGCCTGCGCGACCGCGCTCAGGCCGTGGTCTTCGCCTACGAGAACGCCCTGGTCCGCCCCGGTGAGTAACCCCGCCCGCCGCCGGCAGCCTGGCCGCGCCGGTGCTGCTGCACCTGTCCGCCAACTGCACCGCCCCGCTGGCCAGCGCCCTGGCCCGGGCGCTAGACGCCGGGCCTACCCGCCGTAGCGCTTGACGAACGCGCGCAAGATCGCGGGCGGGTCGCTGACCTCGCTGCGCTGGGCCAGCGCCTTGATCTCCTCAGCCTGGCTCGGGTCGAAGTACCCGGCGTGCTTGTACGCCTCGATCCTGGTACACATGCCGGCCGCGTCCAGCTCGGGATGGAACTGGGTGGCGTAGACGTTGGCGCCGACCCGGAACGCCTGCACCGGGCAGGCCGCCGAACTGGCCAGCAGGACGGCGTGCCCCGGCAGTTCGCTGACCGCTTCCTTGTGCCCGGTGAACGCTTCGAACTCCGCGGGCAGGTCCCGCAGCAGCGGGTCGCGCCGGCCCTGCGCGGTCAGCGTGACCCGGACCGTGCCGACGTCCTCGTGGTAGCGCCGGTCGACGACCCCGCCCTGGTGACGGCCGAGCGCCCCGACGCCGTAGCAGGCGCCCAGGAACGGGAAGTCGGCCGGTACCACCGCGTCCAGCAGCCGGCTCAGGTCCGCTTCCACCCGGCGCTGCACCGGCGACTTCGTCTCCTCCGGGTCGGTGTAGTTGAACGGCCCGCCGCCGACCCAGATCCCGGACCAGTCCCGCAGGTCGACCTCGCCCAGCGGCTGCCGGTCCAGCCGCACCCGCCGCAGCTGCCCGTCGCCGAGCCCGGCCAGGGTCAGGAAGGACTCATACTCGTTGTCGGCCGCGGCGTCGTCGGCGCGGATGGACAGCAGCAGGAACGGTTCCACCCGATCACCCTAATCCCTCTTTCCTCCACCACGCGCTACCGTGCCGCCATGACCAAACGCCCCCAGGTGACCGTGCTCGGCAGCCTGAACATGGACATCTCGGTGACCGTGCCCCGGCTGCCGGGCCCGGGCGCGACCGTGCTCGGCTCCGCGGCCCGCTTCACCCCCGGCGGCAAGGGCGCCAACCAGGCCGTCGCCGCCGCCCGGCTGGGTGCCGACGTGCGCATGGTCGGCTGCCTCGGCGCCGACGACTTCGGCCGCCGGCTCCTGGCCGCCTTGCGCGCCGAAGGCATTCACACCGGTGCGGTCAGGGTCGTGGACGGCGTCCCGACCGGCCTGGCCATGATCGCGGTCGACGCGGCCGGCGAGAACCAGATCATCGTCGCCCCCGGCGCCAACCACCAGGTCGGCCCGCCCGACGTCGCCGCCGCGGCGGCCGGCCCGCGCGACGTCCTGGTCATCAGCGCCGAGATCCCCGCCCCCGCCATCACCCGGGCCCTGGCCCAGCCAGGCTCCATCATCCTCAACCTCGCTCCCGCCCCCGAGAACGCGGCCACCCTGGTCAGCCCGGGCCTGGCCTGGCTGGTCGTCAACGAGTCCGAAGCCGCCGCCATCCTCGGCCACCCGGTCAGCGGCCTGGCCGAAGCCAGACGAGCCGCCACCGAACTCACCACCCGAGGCCCCCGCCGCGCCGTAGTCACCGCCGGCGCGCGCGGCGCCGCCCTGGCCGACGGCCCGGACGGCGCGCAGGTCATCGACGGCTTCCCCGTCCACGCCGTCGACACCGTAGGCGCAGGCGACACCTTCGTCGGCGCGCTCGCCGTCGCCCTCGCCGCCGGCGTCCCGGCCGCGGAAGCGGTAAGGGCCGCCGCCGCCGCGGGCGCCGCCGCCGTGACCCGCCACGGCGCCCAGACGGCCATGCCCGGGCCCGCCGATATCCTCGCCGCCACCGGCGTGACCTGGCCCGTGACCTGAACCAGGTGTATATAAGGCATAGGGGGAGCGGCGGTAAGATTCTCCGGAAGGAGAACCTGAATCTATGACGCCTGACCTGCGGGGATTCGAGCTGGACGGCAGCCCAGGCGGAAACGGGGAAGCACACGACCCGGTATCCGCCGTTCTCGACGTGCTCGGGCAATCGTTCGGCGTCGCCACCGAGCACAATGCGCCCGGCAGCGGCCCGCGCCAGCACACCTGGCTGGATACTTTCGACTGGCGGCTGAACCGGGCCGGGCTCGTACTCGAGTACGAGCACACCCGGCGGGGCGGCCGCCTGCTGCTCAGCCAGGACAGCACACTACAGGCCGAGCAGCCCGTCGCCCGCTGGCCGGCCAGCCGTCCCCGGCTGGCCGGGGACCTGCCCGCCGGGCCGGTCCGGGACCAGATCGTCAAGCTGGCCAGCCCGCGGGCCCTGCTGCCGATGGCCGCGGCGGCCGGCACGGTCAGCATCACCCGGCTGCTCAACGCCGACGGCAAGACCGTCGCCCGGCTGATCGTGGACCGCTCGACGGTGACCCGCGGAGATCAGGCCGTCCGGCTGCCTCCGCGCCTGACCATCGCCGAAGTCCGCGGCTACCCCGGCCCGGCTCGCAAGGCCGCCAGGCTCCTGGCCGAAACCCCGGGTGTCTCCGCGATCCAGCACAGCGCCTTCCTCGAGGCCCTGCACGCCCTCGGCCGCCACCCCAACGACTACTCGGGCGGCGTGACCGCGGACATCACCGCGGACATGCCCGCCTCCGTCGCGGTCGCCACCTTGCTGCTGGGCCTGCTCGACACCCTGGAGCAGAACGTCGACGGCACCCTGCGTGACATCGACATCGAGTTCCTGCACGACCTGCGGGTCGCGGTCCGCCGCACCCGGTCCGCGATCAAGCTGCTCGGCGACGTGCTGCCGGACGGCCTGGCCGCGTCGTACGCGGCCGAGTTCAAGTGGCTCGGCGACCTGACCACGCCGACCCGGGACCTCGACGTCCACCTGCTCGGCTTCGACGCGATGGCCGCCCATCTGGTGGCCGCGTCCCCGGCCGACCTCGAGCCGTTCCGGGCCTTCCTGACCCGGCGCCGCGCCCGGGAGGTCCGGCGGCTGTCCGCCGGGCTGCGCTCGGCCCGGTTCCGGGCCATCACCGACCACTGGCGCAAGGCGCTGCTCGAGGTCCGGGACGCGGGCCGCCCGCCCAAGCGCCGGGTCACCGCCGAGGACCTGGCCCTGGCCCGGACCGCCCGCGTGTTCCGCCGGGTCACCGCCCAGGGCAGCGCGATCACCGCCGACTCGGCCCCGGAGTCCCTGCACAACCTGCGCAAGCGCTGCAAGGAGCTGCGTTACGCGCTGGAGTTCTTCGCCCCGCTGCACGATCCGGTCAGCTACCGCAAGGTCCTCGGTGACCTGAAGCAGCTACAGGACTGCCTGGGCGAGTTCCAGGACAGCCAGGTGCAGCGCGAGGAGATTCACGTGCTGGCCGACGCGATGCTCGCCGAGCGTGCCGCCCCGGCCGCTACGCTGCTGGCCATGGGTGAGATCACCGCCAACCTCGCGCTCAGCCAGACCGAAGCCCGCGCGGAGTTCGCCGAGCGGTTCACCAGGTTCGCCGGCCCCGCGGGCCAGCAGCGGTTCCGCGCCCTGCTTACCAGGCCCGCCAAATGAAGATCTACGCCACCTACAACATCAAGGGCGGCGTCGGCAAGACGACCGCCGCGGTCAACCTGGCCTACCTGTCGGCCGCCGACGGCTACCGCACCCTGCTGTGGGACCTCGACCCGCAGGGTGCGGCCAGCTTCCTGTTCCGGATCAAGCCCCGGGTCAAGGGCGGCGGGAAGGCGCTCATCCGCGGCACCAAGGCCCTGGACGACGCCATCAAGGGCACCGACTTCGGGAACCTGGACCTGCTCCCGGCCGACTTCACCTACCGCAACATGGACCTGATCCTCGGCGGTGTCGACAAAAGCACGGCCGACAAGAAGCCGACCCGCAAGATCGCCCAGCTGCTGCGCCCGCTGGCCGCCGAGTACGACCACGTGTTCCTCGACTGCCCGCCGAGCATCTCCCTGGTCTCGGAGAACGTCATGCACGCGGCCGACGTCCTGCTGGTCCCGCTGATCCCGACCACGCTGTCGGTGCGCACCCTGGACCAGCTCAGCGAGTTCGTGGCCGCCTTCCACGGCCGCAAGCCCGAGGTCCGCGCGTTCTTCTCGATGGTTGACCGCCGTAAGCGCCTGCACCAGGAGATCACAGAGAAACTTTTGGCCGAACGGTCCGGCGTGGCAGCCACCCCCATCCCGGCCCTGTCCCTCATCGAGCGCATGTCCGTGGAGCGTGCCCCGGTCACCGCGTTCGCCCCCCGCAGCCAGGCCGCCCGCGCCTTCCGCGCCCTATGGGCCGAGCTCGACTCCGACGATGAGAAACCAGAAACCAGAGCCGGGGCCCGCGTTATCGCCTGATGCCCGCGGACCTCACGGGGTTGCAGCAAGAGATGGGAGGTCAGATAATCTAGACGCCCCGAACGGCGCACTATCTTTTGCCGCTGGGCCGGTGCGCGTCAGGACTGGTATTGGGGGCGGCGGCGCGGGCTGGGGGGAGGTGTGTTGAGCGAGGACATCCCGGCGCAGCTGACCGGGTTCCAGGCCGGCTCCCTGCTGGCCGGATACCTCCTGGAGGGGCAGATCGGGGCGGGCGGGATGGCGGTGGTCTTCCGGGCCCGCGATGAGCGGCTGGGCCGCCCGGTGGCGCTGAAGATCCTGTCGCCCGGCCTGGCCTCGGACTCGGCGTTCCGTACCCGGTTCATCGCAGAGTCGCGGGCAGCCGCGGTGGTGGATGATCCGCACATCATCCCGGTGTACGAGGCCGGTGAGGCCGACGGCGTGCTGTTCATCGCCATGCGGTATGTCGCAGGCGGTGACCTCCGGCAGGTACTGGAGCGGGAAGGCGCGCTGCCGCCCGACCGGGCCGCGGATTTCGTCTCTCCGGTGGCCTCCGCGCTGGATGCCGCGCACGCCGCGGGGCTGGTTCACCGCGACGTCAAGCCAGGGAACATCCTGGTGGATACGGGGCCGGGCCGGCCCGATCACGTGTACCTGTCGGACTTCGGGATCGTCAAGGGTGCGGTGTCGGTCAACGTGACCGCGGTGGGCAGTTATATCGGTACTCCGGATTACATGGCGCCGGAGCAGATCAGCGGTCGGAGCGTGGACGGGCGCACTGATCAGTACTCGCTGGCCTGCGTCGCGTTCCAGCTGCTGACCGGGGCGGTGCCGTTCCAGCGGGACCAGCTCCCCGCGGTCATCTACGCGCAGCTGTCCACCCCGCCCCCGTCGCTGGTGGCACAGCGTCCCGACCTGCCCGCCGCCGTCGATCAGGTCATGGCCAAGGCGATGGCCAAGGTACCGGAGAAACGGTACGAGTCGTGCGGAGACTTCGCCGACGCGCTGCGCGAAGCGCTCGGCCTGGCGTCCTACCATCGCCGCAGCTCCACCGACGCGATCGCGGCCCCGCCGCCGTCCGGCGCCGCCGAGACGCCGGAGGCAGCCGATGACGACGGCGGGACGGCATCACCGGCGACTGCGGCGAGTGAGAGCCTCCCCGCGGCGGCCGCGGCGAGTGAGGCCCTGCCCGCGGCGGCGGCCGCGGCCGTAACCGGCAGCCTGCGGACCGGCGACCTGGGGACGGCCGTCCCGCTCGACGAGACAGGTCCGCTCGCCGGCCCGCGGTCCTCGGACACCGTGCCGGCCAGGATCCTCCCGCCCCCCGCGACCCCGGCCCCCGACCTGGAAACCACCGTTCTGAGGGGCCAGTCGGCCGCCGAACCGGCTCGGCCGGCGTATCCCGGCCCCGGCGGCGACGCCGCACCGCCGGCTCAGCGCCCGCCGCGTCGCCGCGGCCCGGTCGCCGCCTGGATCCGGCGCCATCCCCTCCCGGTGTTCGCTCTCGCGTGCGCGGCCGTGGCCGCGGCGGTCACTCTTCCCCTCGTGTCGCCGAGTCACCCGACCTCCTCCCGCCCGGCGGCCTCCTCCGGTCCGTCGATCTCCTCTGGCCCGGTGGCCGCGGGCACCGGGTGGGTCAGCCTCGGTAACCTGTCCGAGAATCCGTCCCCCGTGGACATCTACCTGTATGCGTCCGGTGACTCCAGCCCTCGGTCCGTGCAGCGTGGCGTCGCCTACGGGACGATACTGCCCTATCAGCCGGTCAGCGCCGGCGACTACCGCGTCGGGGTGCGCGCCGCCGGGGCTTCCGCGTCGAGTAATCCCGTCTGGTCCGTCAGCTTGACCGTGCAGCCCGGCGGTTCGTACACGGTGGTGCCCCTCAGGGCCAGCGCGCAGCAGGGGCAGCTCAGGGTCATCGACGACAACCTGACCACGCCCAAGGGCAAATCCTTTGTCCGGGTGATCCAGGCCGACCTCAATCAGGGCCAGGTGACGTTCCACTGCAGTTGCGCTGCGGGAGCCCCCGGCGACATCACGACCGATGCCGCCCCCGGCACCGTGAGTCCTCAGGTGCCCATCCCGGCTGGGACCTGGACCATGACCGCGACCGGCCCCAGCGCGACGGCGAGCCTGCCCGTCACGCTCACCGCGGGCACCGTCCACACCGAGATCGTCGTCTCCAAACCCGGTGGCGGCATCGAGATCGTCAACCTGACCAATGCCGTCCCGAGCTACCGGCGCGTCGCCGTCGATCTCCCGTCCAAATGGCACAACGTCCCCATTACGTCGGTGGCCTTCAGCCCCTCCGGCGCCTGGCTGGCCATCGCCTCCGCGCAGATCTGCCTATGGGATATCGCCGCCGCCGGCTGCACCAGCAGCTTCGGCAGCGCGAGCGCGTATTCGCTCGCGTTCAGCCCGGACGGCAAGACCCTGGCCGTCGCTGACAGCAGTGGCCGCACCTCGCTGTGGAGCGTCGCCACCAGCAGCCAGACGGCCACGCTCACCGACCCCAGCAGCAGCGGCGCGTATTCGGTCGCGTTCGGCCCCGGCGGCCGGACCCTGGCCGTCGGCGACGGCAACGGCGCTGCGTACCTGTGGGACGTCGCCACCGGGAAGCTGATCGTCACCCTCCGCGATCCCGCCGCCAAGGGGGTGAGCTCGGTCGCGTTCACCCCGGACGGCAAAATCCTGGCCGTCGGCGACGGCAACGGCCATACGTACCTCTGGAATGTCGCCACCGGCGATCTGATCGTCACTCTCGGCAATCCCGATAGCAAGGGCGTCATGTCGGTCGCATTCAGCCCCGATGGCAGGCTGCTGGTCGCCGGCGACGACAATGGCCAGACTTTCCTGTGGAAGGTCGCCACCGGGAAGCTGATGTCTACCTTCAGAAACCCCGGCAGCAAGGGCGTAATTTCCGTCGCGTGCAGCCCCGACGACACCACCATGGCCGCCGGCGACGACAATGGCAGCATCTACGTCTGGAATATCGACAACGGAGGGCTGCTCACCACCCTCGCCGACCCGGACAACGCGGAAATTAACTCGGTGGCGTTCAGCTCCAATGGCCAGGTTCTGGCGACCAGCGATCAGAACGGCAGTGTCTTCCTCTGGTACGCAAGCTGACTCAGTTCGCCAGTGGACGCCGGACGAAATCCCTGGCCCAGCCGGCGTCGCGGGCGGCCATGATGGTGTCGCCGGGGCCCTAAATGCCGATATGAGTGCTTTGCGGATAATCCAGGCCGCCGGGACCAGGCTGACCCGGTTGCTCCGGCGCAATTCCACCTCTACTGTAGCCACAACGCCCTCCAGGGGTGGGGAGGCGGAGAGACATTTCCGCAGTAGTGGGAGGAATCAAAGGTGAAGTATCGTCTTATCCCCTGGCGGCCGGCGGTGGTGCTCGCCTTCTCGGCCCTGCTGGTCGGCATTCCGGCTAGCGTCTCGGCGGCCGCGGACACGAGTACCGGATGGGTCAGCCTCGGTAACCTGTCCCAGAATCCGTCGCCCGTGGACATTTACCTCTATTCGTCCGGCAATTCCAGCCCGCAGTTCGTGCAGGACGGCGTGGCCTACGGGACGATATTGCCCTACCAGCAAGTTAACGCCGGCAACTACAGCGTCAAGATGCGGACCGCCGGGTCTTCGGCGTCGAGCAATCCCGTCTGGTCCGTCAGCCTGACCGTGAAGGCTGGCGGCGCGTACACGGTCGTGCCCCTCCGGACGAGCGCCCAGGCCGGCCAGCTTACGGTCGTCGATAACAACCTGACGACGCCACAGGGTAAGTCCCTCGTGCGGGTGATCCAGGCCGATATCAATCAGGGCCAGGTGACGTTCCACTGCAGTTGCGCCGCGGGAGCCCCCGGCAATATCACGACGGACGCGGCGCCGGGCAACGTGAGCCCTCAGGTACCCATCCCGACGGGGACCTGGACCATGACCGCGACCGGCCCCAGCGCGAAGGCGAGCCTGCCCATCACCCTCACCGCGGGCACCGTCCACACCGAGATCGTCGTCGCCGCCCCCAGCGGCGGCATTGAAATCATCAACCTGACCGATGCCGCCGGAGCCGGGCAGGCGCCCACCGGTGGCGTTTCCACCGGATTCGGCGGCACCGCGCCGCACGGCCCGGGCTCGCCACTGCCGTGGCTGGCCATCGTCGGCAGCGGGATGCTGCTCGTGCTGGCCGGAGGCTGGCAGCTGCGCCGCAAGGGGCCGCTGACGGCTCACCCCTAGGTGCTCGTCCGCAGGCCGGCCGCGATCACCGTCGCGGTCGGCCTGCGTGCTTCGCGGCAGGAATGCGGCCTAGTCCCGGCCCTGCCAGGTGGTGATGCAGGCCTCGTTGCCCTCGGCGTCGGCCAGCACCCAGAACGCCGGGGCCTCCGCGTCGTAAACCAGCGTCCCGCCCGCGGCCAGCGCGGCCCGGATGCGCGGCTCGGCCTCGTCATGCGGCACCGACACGTCGAAATGAATCCGGTTGCGCTGCGGCCGCGGCGCGTCCATCCGCTGGAACCAGACCGCCGGCCCCTGCCCCAGCGGATCGATCAGCCCGTCCCACGCCCCGGCCCGCCCCGGCTCGTCGGTATAGCCGAGCACCGCCCGCCAGAAGGGCCGGATCGCCCCCGCGTCGATCGCGTCGATCCCGACCTCGATCACCTGCGCCGACCGACTTTCCCCGCCGCCCCCGACTCCGCTTACCGTCTCCAACCGCATATCGCCGACCGCAGTCGAGATTTCCCGGGCGAGCTCGACGTCGGCCTCGGTGACCCAGCCCACCGCCGCGGTCTGCAGCGACAGGATCACCCGGTCCGCGCGC
>Ga0335072_10000809_pt1 | contig 55429 bp, 44 predicted proteins | sample Lox_Sample_21_FD_206725 | JGI IMG/M metagenome (GOLD analysis project Ga0335072, IMG submission 206725) | Soil microbial communities from Loxahatchee National Wildlife Refuge, Florida, United States - Lox_Sample_2.1 | ecosystem: Environmental > Terrestrial > Soil > Wetlands | place: USA...
CGGTCCCTGCTGCCGGGGGCCGCCGGGGGCACGTCGGTCGTCTGCTACGGGATGGCCGGTGACCTCACGGTGCATGGCTGGGGTGCGGCGGGCAGCACGCAGGCAGGCAGGCCGGCCCGCGAGCCGACCCGCGGGCACGTGGCCAGCGGGCGCGTCGCGCGCGTGGCGGGCGGCGCCTGGGCCGACCACCTTCTGCTGGGGCACGGCGGCGACCTGCTGGTCGTCGGGGTCGGCGTCCCACCGGGTGCGGCCGCGGCCAGGGAACACGGCCGGGCCGCCGGCCGGGTGACCCGGACGGTGCTTGACGCTCTCGACCCAGGGCTGGGGCTGGCGGCCTTCGAGCTAGAGGGGGCCGCGGTGACGATCATCCGCGGCGCGGCCCCGGCGGCGTCCGCGATCGCCAGGGTGCTGGCCGCGGCCAGTGCCGCCGGTGGCGCCCGCGCGGTGACCGAGATGGCCACGAGCTACGCCAAGGTACGCGAGCAGTTCGGCCGCACGATCGGCTCATTCCAGGCCGTGAAGCACCTGCTGGCCGACATGCTGGCCGATTCCGAGCTGGCGACGGCCTCGGCCTGGGACGCGGCCAGGGCCGCCGATCACGCCCTCGACCGGTCGGCGGAACTGGGCGGGGCGGTCGCGGCGACCGTCGCGCTGACCGGGTTCCAGCGCAACGCGCAGCGCGCCATCCAGGTGCACGGCGGCATCGGGTTCACCTGGGAGCACGACGCTCACCTGTACCTGCGGCGGGCGCTGACCCTGCTGGCGGTGTTCGGCCCCGAGACCACCGGGCAAGACGACGTGGCCCGGCTGGTTGCGGCGGGCGCGCGCCGCGACCACGCGGTTGACCTGCCGGCCGGGGCCGAGGACTTCCGGCCGGCCGTCCGCGAGTTCCGTGCCGCCCTGGAGGCCGCCCCGGACGGCGAGCGCCGCCGGCTGTGGGCACGGTCGGGCTACCTCGTGCCGCACTGGCCACAGCCCTGGGGCCGGGCGGCCTCGCCGGTCGAGCAGCTGGTCATCGAGGAGGAGCTGGCCGGGGTCGCCCGCCCGGGCATGGGCATCGGCGAGTGGGTCGTGCTTTCGATCACCTCGCACGGCACCCGCGAGCAGCTGGAGCGGTGGATCTGGCCGAGCCTGGACGGCGAGCTGACCTGGTGCCAGCTGTTCAGCGAGCCGGGCGCCGGATCCGACGCGGCCGGCGTGCAGACGCGGGCGACGAGGGTCGACGGCGGCTGGCGGGTGACCGGCGAGAAGGTGTGGACGAGCGGCGCACAGTACTGCAACCGCGGCCTGGCCACCGTGCGGACCGACCCGGACGCACCCAAGCACCGGGGCATCACCACGGTGGTGATCGACTTGAAGGCACCGGGCGTCGACGTCCGTCCGCTGCGGGAGATCACCGGCGACGCCCTGTTCAACGAGGTGTTCTTCGACGACGTCTTCGTGCCTGACGCCGATGTGGTCGGCCCGGCGGGCGGCGGCTGGAGTGTCGCGCGCACCACGCTCGGCAACGAGCGGGTATCGATCGGGGGCGGGCTGATGGCGGGGGCCGCGTTCGAGGTCCTGCCCCTGCTGTCGGCCAACGCCGCCGACGATGCCGGGTTGCGGCGGGAGGCCGGCCGGCTGCTGGCCGAGGAGATGGCGCTGTCGGCGATCAACCTGCGGCGGGTGGCCCGCGCGGTGGCTGGCGCGCAGCCAGGTCCAGAGGGGGCCGTGACGAAGGTGATCACCTCCCAGCACCTGCAGCGCGCCGCGGAGCTGGCCATGCGGGTGCTTGGCCCGGCCGGGGTTGATGGCAGCGAGCCGCGCCCGGCCGCCAGCTACCTGCTGGCCCGGTCGATGACGATCGCCGGCGGGACCACCGAGATCGGCAAGAACGTGATCGCCGAGCGGATCCTCGGCCTGCCGCGCGACCCGCTCGTCCGCTAGCGCCGCTAGCCGGCCTCGGTGAACTCGTCGCGCAGGGCGCGCCGCAGCAGCTTGCCGGTGGGGGTGCGCGGCAGCACGGTCCGGAACTCATAGCGTTGCGGGCACTTGGGGCCAGCCAGGCCGTCCCGGCAGTGCTCGTCGAGCGCCCGGGCCAGCTCGCTCGACGCCGCGACCCCGTCGCGCAGCTCGACGACCGCGGTGACGGCGGCTCCCCAGTCCGGGTCGGGCAGGCCGATCACGGCGGCGTCGGCGACCGCCTCATGGGTCAGCAGCCACTGCTCGACCTCGGCCGGGTAGACGTTCACGCCGCCCGAGATGATCAGGTCGCTGCGCCGGTCCAGCAGGTACAAGTAGCCGTCGCCGTCCAGGCGGCCGATGTCGCCGACGGTGGCGAACCCGTCCTCGCGCACCGACCTGGCCGTCTTGTCCGGGTCGCCGTGGTAGGCAAAGCGCGCCAGGCCGGTCTGGAACCAGATCGTCCCGGCCGCTGTCGGCGGGACCTCGTTGCCGTCGTCATCGAGCAGCAGCACCATGCCGGGCGTGGGCCGGCCGACGGTCCCCGGGTGCTCGATGGCCTCCTGCGGGCTGACGACGCTACAGACGCCCTCGGTCGCGGCCAGGTACTCCCAGACCACCGGGCCGAGCCAGTCAAGCAGCGCCTTCTTCTCGTGCACGGGGAACGGCGCCCCGGCGACCAGCACGATCTCCAGGCTGGAGGTGTCGAAACCGGCACGCGTGCCCGGCGGCAGCGCGAGCAGCCGGTGCACATGCGTCGGCACGATGTGGGTGCTGGTCACCCGGTGCTCGGCGATGGCGGCCGCAACCGCCTCGGCGTCAAACTTCCCGTGGATCACCACCGTGTGGCCCATGTGCAGCAAGTTCAGCGAGAAGGTTAGCGGGGCCGAGTGGTAGAGCGGCGCGCACACCAGGTGGACGCCCGCGCCGGAGCGGAAGCCGAACCGCTGCAAGAGCGGCAGGATGCCGCTGACCGCCAGCTCCGGACTCACCGGCCACAGCGCCCGCTGTACGCCCTTGGGCCGGCCGGATGTGCCCGAGGTGTACAGCATCACGCCGCCGGCGGTGCGTCCCGTGAGCGGCCCCGGGTCGCCTGTCGCCAGCAGCTCGGCGTAGTCCGTCCAGCCATCAACTGGGCCACCCACCGTGATCAGGTGCTCCGGCAGTTCGCCAATGACCGGCGCGAGGCGGGCCGCCAGGTCAGCGGAGGCGATGACGACCTTCGCGCCGGAGTCCTTGATAATGTAGCTGGCCTCTGGCGCGGTCAGGTGCGTGCTGACCGGGACGGCGTACAGGCCGGCCTGGGTAGCGGCCAGCATCACCTCAAAATGGGTGATCCCGTTGTGCTGCACGGAGGCCACCGTGTCGCCATGGGCCAGGCCGAGCCCCAGCAGTGCGCCGCTCAGCCGGTTGACCTTCTCGCCCAGCTCCCCGAACGTCACCCGCTGCCCGTCGGTCCCGATGAGCGCGCACTTGCCGGGCCGGCGCGTGGCCAGGACCCAGGCACTGGGAATCGCCTCGGACTCAGCGCTGACTTCGGACATCACCGTCACCTCGGGACATGCGCGACCTCCTGGCCACGCTAATAGAACCGAGATCTAGTTTCAAGATCCCGTTCGCGCCACCGCGGGCTGCGGCCAGGGCCGATCGTCAGTCCTCCCGACGGTAGATGGTCATGTCCCCGTCGGCACGGTAGTTGTCACGGCCCGCAGTCATCGTGCCGAAGTTGTTGACCTGCGAGTTGTGGTCGCCGACCTGAACGCCTTCGGAGCCCTGGACGCTCACGAGGTACTTCCCGGCGCCCGTCCCCCGCGGGTCAAGGAGCTTCATCAGCTCTTGCGCCGCGTCGACAAGCTCAGGGTCGCGGGCCGCGCCGGACTGCTCGAGCTCCCGCTGGAGCGGTGCCTGCCAGATGTCCGGCGCTTCCGCGTGCTTCTCCAGCATGAACTCGCCGTTGTCCGGGCTGGCGAACCGCCTCTTCACCAGGTGCCGAAGCCGCTCGAAGGCCGTCTTCACCGCCGCCTTCGCGTCATCTTGCAGCGCCGACGCCGCTCCCGCCGCGAGCGCCGTCACGATCAGCGTGATCGGGTCCATCTAGCCACCCTCCCCGAGGTCTAGATCTGAGGATTTATAGTCCCACGCAGGAGGCCCCATGCCAAAGCGGATGGAGTCGTAACCTCTTCCCAGCCACGGACGGGATCAGGCAGTGCGGCGCGTGCGTTATCACGAGGGAACAGGGCGCAGGAAAGGGATGCCACATGTACGGATCGGTAGCGTATGCCCCGTATGCCGACACCCGCGAGCGGACGCGGACGCTGTTCGGCCAGACCATGGGGCTGGTCGCGCTCACCGCGGCGCTCTTCGCGGGCGGCGCGTACGCGGGACGGCATGTCTCGTGGGGTGCGGGCATCGTCTGCTACATCGCGGCGTTCGTGTGCCTGATTGTGATGCGGTTCACCGCCAGGCGATCGCCGGGCCTGTCGACCGTCTTGCTGATGGCCTTCGGCGCGCTGCTCGGGGTGGCCTCAGCGCCGACGCTTGTCTACTATGCGACGACCCAGCCGACGATCCTGTGGGAAGCAGGCGGCGCGACGGCACTGTTCGTCGGCGGCTTCGGCGCGGCCGGGTACGCGACGAGACGGAACCTGTTCTGGCTGTGGCGCGCGTCGTTCATCGCCCTGCTGGCGCTGTTCGCGTTCGGCATCGTGGTGATCTTCGTGCACATACCGCACGGGTACCTGATCTACTCCGTGCTCGGGCTCGTGGTGTTCGCCGGGCTGACGATGGTGGACTTCCAGCGACTGCGCCGGGGGCAGGGCCTCAACTCCGCCCCGCTGCTGGCCGCCTCGATCTTCCTCGACGCGCTGAATGTCTTCTGGTTCTTCCTGCGCATCTTCAGCGGTAGCCGGGACTAGGCGGCCCACGGCTTGCGCAAGGCGTGGGCCTCGGAGTTGGCTCGGCGCAGGATCGGGCCTACTCCGATGTACTGGAAGCGGCGCACCTGGGAACGGACGACGACCGCCCAGGAGACCACGGCCACCAGGACCAGCCAGAAGAACAAGCCGGCGAACAGCGCGATGAGCAGCCGGTCAAAGCCGGGCGCGGCGATCCGCCACAGCGCTCGCTCGTTGTAGAACTGCTCCCCGGTCGAGTCGTTGATGACCGCGATGTACTCGGCCCGGTGGCCATTGACCGCCTGGCAGACGGTTGCCACCTGGCCGGGGTGCAGCCAGACGTCGAAGCCGTCGACGGACACGGTGTACTCCATCGTCCCGTCGGTAAGCCGCAGGAGGTCTGTCACCCGCGTGAACAGCGCGTTCTCGCCGAAGCCGTAGGCCTCGGTGTGCGATTGCGAGTTCGTCACGTAGCCAGTGAACGTATAGATCTCCCAGCCCGAGTTCGGGCCGGTCAGCCGCGTGCCGGTGCTGTCGGCTTCCAGCGGGGCTTGTGCCCGGATGACGCTCGCGAGCACTGGGATGATGAGCAGCAGATTCACTAGCAGGTAGGCGGCAACCACGCTTCCCCCGTATCCGGGCCAGCCACGTCCAGGGAACGGAGGGGGCGCCCGGGAACACGGCGGTTCCCAGCCCTTGTCGCCGGCAACTACTGTCCGGAACGCCACCCTTTACTCTTGCTCCGCGATCAATACCCGCAGAACCCGGCAGTAACCAGCGGCGACAAGGGATATACGGAGGGTGGCTGCTAGGCGCGGGTGGCTTGCTCGGCCGCCATGGCCAGCAGCTCAGCCGCGTGGGCCTGGCCGAACTCCGAGTCCGCCATCCCGGCCAGCATCCGCGACAGCTCCCTGACCCGGCCGTCGTGGTTGAGGCGGATGACTCCGCTTGAGGTGATGGTGCCGTCATTGGCCTTGGCCACCACCAGGTGGTTGTCCGCGAACGCCGCGACCTGGGGCAAGTGGGTGACGACGATGACTTGCGCCATCCGGGCCAGCTTGGCCAGGCGCCGGCCGATCTCGACCGCTGCCTTGCCACCGACGCCAGCATCGACCTCGTCGAAGACGAAGGTGGGTACCGGGTCCGCGCCAGCGAAGACAACCTCGATCGCCAGCATGACGCGCGATAGCTCGCCGCCTGAGGCGCCCTTGTTCAGCGGCAGGAACGGCGCGCCCGGGTTGGAGGCGAGCCGCAGCTCGACATCGTCGATGCCGTAAGGTCCCGGCTCGTCCAGCTGCGAGAGCACGGCCGCGATCCGCGCGTGCGGCATGGCCAGCGCCGTCAGCTCGGTGGTGACGTCGGCGGCGAACCGCTCTGAGGCCTCCCGCCGCAGGCCGGTCAGCCGCGCGGCCAGCGCCGTGACCTCACCCGCGAGCGACTCTTCTTCCGCTGCCAGCTCGGCGATCGTGTCATCGTCGCTGTCAAGCTCGGTCAGCCGCAGTGCCGCCTTGCCTGCCCAGTCGAGCACGGCCGACACCGTCCCCTGGGCGATGACCCGGTCGCCAGGCGCCGGCTCGCCAGCCGCGGCCCCGTCCGCGGCGGAGCCGGCCGCGTCGGCGGGTGCCTCGGCTACCGCCGCGCTCAGCCCGTAGGGGCCGCCATAGCCGTAGGCGCGGACCAGCCGGCCCAGGGCCGATCGCCGCTCCTGCACGGCCGCGAGCCTGGCCGGGTCGGCGTCAACGGACTGGAGGTAGGACGCCAGCTCGCCGGCCACGTCCGACAGCAGGTAGATAGCCTCAGACAGCCGTGTGCCGACGCCAGCAAGCTCGGCGTCGTACCGGGCGACGCCATCAAGCGCCGACCGGGCATGCCCGAGCAGGGTGAGCGCGTCGGCGCCCTCGGAAGCAGACAAGGGGTCGCCCTGGAGAGCCTCGTGGGCCAGCGACGCTCCCGAGTGCAGCGCGTCGGCGTTGGCCAGCCGCTCGTCCTCGGCGCGCAGCGCCTCCTCCTCACCGTCGGCCGGCTGAAGCTTCTCGATCTCCGCGAGGCCAGCGCGCAGCACCTCGGCCTCGGTGGCCCGCTCCCTGGTGGCGGCCGTGATCTCGGCCAGCGACGCCTTCACCGTCCGGTGCCGCTGGAAGATCCGCTGGTAGTCGCCAAGCACGACCCCCAGCTCGCCGCCCGCATACTTGTCGAGCGCTTCCCGCTGCCGCCCCGGCTTCAGCAGTTGCTGCTGGTCGGACTGGCCGTGCACGGCGACAAGGTCGTCGGCCAGGCCAAGCAGCAGGGACACGTTCACGGTTCGCCCGCCGGCCGTCGCACGAGATCGGCCCTCAGTCGATACCGACCTCGTCAAGACCAGCGTGCCGTCCTCATCGAGCTCTCCGCCGGCCTCCTCAACGTGCTGGGCGGCCTTCCCGTCCCTGACGACCCGCAGCCGTCCCTCCACCGAGGCCCGCTGCTGACCGGGGCGGATCCGGGCCGGGTCAGCCTTCCCGCCGAACAGCATGCCAAGGCCGGTGACAACCATCGTCTTTCCCGCGCCGGTCTCTCCCGTCAGCGCGGTGAAGCCGGGTGATAGCTCTAGTAGCGCATCATCGATGACCCCGAGCCCGGTGATGCGAACTTCCTCAAGCATGACCGCTAGCGGTTCCCTTCCCAGCCCTACGTCGTACGCACCAGTCTTCCAGAATTATCCGCCGTGCGTAGACCTGCCACGCCAGCCGGCGACCGGCAACCCGAACTTCGCGACCAGCCGGTCGGTGAACTCGCCACCGCCGCCCAGGTCCGTGCCATGGATCCGGGCGAGCAGGACGGGCAGCGATCCGCGGCGGACCTCCACCCGCGCCCCGGGCGGCAACTCGACCTTCCTGCGCCCGTCGCACCACATCACGGCACCGCCCGTGTCGCCCGCGGGAACCGGCTCACCCGCGGAGAACTTCTCCGCGACCGACCGGCCGTCCTCGTCGCCTGACTCACTGACTTCTCCGGTAAACCCGACTTCTCCGGTAATAAGAGTGTCCTCACGGGTCGCGCTGTCGCGCGGCCACTCGTACAACAGTTCTACCGCAACAACCGACTCCGGCGATACCACCATGGGCGGGGCGAATAGCGCGTGCGGGCTGATCGGCACCATGAGCAGCGCCTCAACCCCAGGCCAGACCACCGGCCCGCCAGCAGAAAAGGCGTACGCGGTGGACCCGGTCGGGGTCGCGCACACCACGCCGTCGCAGCCCCATCGAGACAGCGGGCGGCCGTCGATCTCGATGACGACCTCGACCATCCGCTCCCGTGCGCCCTTCTCCACGGTCGCCTCGTTCAGCGCCCAGGTGCGCGCGAACTCCGTCCCGTTCGCGCGGGCAACGACCTCGACCGTCATGCGCTCCTCGACCGCGTACTTGCCCTCGATCAGCTTGTCGACGGTCGCCGCCAGGCCATCCACCTCCGCCTCGGCGAGAAAGCCGACGTGGCCAAGGTTCACCCCGATCAGCGGGGTGCGCGCCGGCCGGGCGAACTCGGCGGCCCGCAGCAGGGAGCCGTCGCCACCAAGGACGATGACCAGCTCCGCGCCGTCGGCGGCCGCCACGCTCGCCGGCATGACCATCGTGCCGGGACAGCCAAGCGCCTCGGCCTCGGCATCGGTGACCCGCACCGTGATGCCGGCCTTGCAGAGCCTGCCAATGACAAGCCGGGCGCTCTCAAGCGCCTGGGGCCGGCCAGCGTGGACCATGACGAGCATCGTCCGCTGTGATTCACCCACCGGGTGCCAGTTCCTCTCAGTGCTAGCCCAGGGGGACGACCCCCTGGAACCCCCGATACGGCCGCTTTTACGCGGTGCCTTCCCTCGCTACCGCTCCTCGTTCCTCGGAGCTCACGCTCAGTCCAGGCGCCGCGGCGGCCTGCCTGCGGCGGCCTCCGGAGCGGCGCCGTCTTTACGTGGGCCCCTCCGCGATCGCTCGTTGCAGTTCACCTTCATCCAGTGGCGGCGCCCCTTGGCGCAGCCACAGGAAGTACTCCACGTTTCCTGCTGGTCCTGGCAGCGGGCTCGCGGTGACGCCACGTACTCCGAGGCCCAGCCCAGCGGCGGCCACGGCGACAGCCCGGACAGCGTCCGCGCGTGCCTCCGGGCCCCTGACCACGCCTCCGGATCCGACCCTATCCTTACCGACCTCGAACTGAGGCTTGACCATCAGGACGTAATCAGCCTCCGGCTCGCAGCAGGCGACCAGGGCGGGCAGCACCAGCGTCAGCGAGATGAAGGACAGGTCCCCGACCGCCAGCGACGGCGGCGGCGCCACCTGGGCGGGCGCAAGGGACCGCACGTTCACCCGGTCAAGCACGGTCACCCGCGGGTCGGTCCGCAGCGACCAGGCCAGCTGCCCATACCCGACGTCCACCGCGACGACCTGGGCCGCGCCCGCGCGCAACAGCACGTCGGTGAACCCGCCGGTGGACGCGCCGACGTCCAGGCACCGACGGCCGGCCACGGGCAGCAGGGCGCCGAACACCGCAAGCGCCCCCGCGAGCTTGTGGCCGCCGCGCGAGACGTACTCAGGTGGCGCGTCAGAGCCCGCCGGGGCGACGAGGACCGCCGCGTCCTTGCTGACCTGGGTCGCTGGCTTGCCGGCGGTCTGCCCGCCCACGGATACCCGGCCATCGGCGATAAGCTCGGCGGCCTGCTCCCGAGATCGTGCCAGCCCGCGCCGGACCAACTCCGCGTCCAGCCGGACCCGGGTCGTCATCGCCGCGGCTGCCCGTACTGCCCCCGCGCGCCCCGCTGCTCCTGCTGGCCTAGCTGCCCCTGCTGCCACGGGCCGCCGTCGGGGGCGGCGCCGCGCGGCGCGCGGGGGGCCGGCCCGCCGGGCGCCGCGGTACCGAGCTCGCCCAGGATCTCCCTGAGCCGGTCGTGCACCGCCTCAAGGACGGACGGGTGCTCGTCCAGGGGCAGGTCACCCAGCCCGGCCAGCCCCGCGATAGCGTCATCGACGGATGAGTCGCCTGTGGGCTGGAGCTGGGGGAGGTCCCGTTCTGTGTCCATGAAATTGATTGTCCCCTACCTCTGCTAATCTCGCGTGAACGCTACCGTCAAGGAGTGAGCGAGGCGCACACACATGCACACTGTGGAGGAGTGCCAGCAGGCGCTGCAGAAGCTAGCCAGGCGGCTGTCGGAGCTGACCCCGCAGGAGCGGCAGGAGTACTTCGGCAACCGGACCATCAGCGTCATGGTGTCTGATCTCAATGTGACCTTCGTGACAGTCCTCGGGGACGGTGACGACCTGGTGCGGGTGGCCGGGCCGGACGAGCCGAGGGCGGACATGCGCCTGACCATGGCGAGCGACGAGGTGATATCGCTGGCCGAGCAGCCGATGAACATCGCCAGGGCCTGGATGTCAGGCAAGGTGAAGATCGAGGCGAGCGTCAAGGACCTGTTCCGGCTGCGCCGGCTGCTGTAGCCGCGGTGCGGTAGCGGGGCCGGCCGCGACGCTGCCCTCGTCAGCCGATCAGGTCATCACCGGGCGGCATGCTCGCCATCTCTCGCCCCGGCAGCCGGGACCGGGGACGGCGCAGGAACACGATGAGCGTGGCGAGGGCGATCGCGGCGAGCACGGCCGCGGCCGTGCAGACAATCACCCAGGCCGTGATGAGCGTCTTGTCCCGGTGCGTCACCATGATGGGAGCCGGGGACCGGGCCAGCGCGACTGCCGGGCTGGCCATGCTGGCGCCCTGCGGCTGCGCGGCCTGGTGGGAAGCGATGGCGAGCGTAGCGGCGGCACCGAGCGCCGCGACGGCGTCCACCTCACCGAAGCCGGCGTCGACGCTGTAGCCGCCCGCTGGCTGATGGCTGGCAGAGCTGATGATCGCCTGCTCGACCAGGGCCGGCGACAGGCCAGGGTACTCCGAGAGGATCAGCGCGGCGACGCCGCTGACAAAGGCAGCCGCCGGGCTGGTCCCGGCGGCATCGATGTACTCGCCGCCCGGGCCCGCTCCCACGACGTCGACGCCGGGCGCCGAGATGACAACCGAGGAGTTCTGCTCAGAGAACGGCGCCCGCGCGCCATCGGGGTTGAGCGCGGCCACGGCGATCACCCCGGTGAACGAGGCCGGGTAGTCGTAGGGAGCGAACGCATGGGAGGTACCGCTGTTCCCGGCCGAGGCAACGACGACCACGCCATGAGAGATCGCGTACGCGATCGCGGCCCGCAAGCTGCCGGTCGCCTGCTGCGATCCCAGCGACATGTTGATCACGCGGGCACCGCTGCGGACCGCGTAGTCAATCCCGTCCGCGAGCGCGCTGGCGTACTTCGCCTTGTCGTTGTAGGCACTGATGCCCGGCTCGCCGTCGTCCGGTATGACCCGGACCGACAGGATCCGTGCCTGCGGCGCGACGCCGATGACGCCCATGCCGTCGCCTGGTCCCCGGCCGTGCCCGGCGATCAGCGAGGCGATGTAGGTGCCATGCTCAAGCGGCAGCTGGTAACCAGGCGGGTCAACCCCGGGTAGCTCGTTCGGGCCCACCGTGACCTGACCGGCGAGGTCCGGCACGGTCTGGTCCACCCCGGTGTCGAGGACCGCGACGAGAACGCCCTTGCCCTTGGTCAGCCGCCACGCCGACGGCACGTCGATCTCGTCGAGCGAGGGCATCTCAGCCGCGCGGACCTGATCGACCTCAGACGGCGGCGCGGGGACGGTGATACCCGGGGGCGCCGCTGTAAGTGCCACGGCCGCGGGCGCCAGGATCACCGGCGCCAGCGTCACCGGCGCCACGATCGCGGTGGCGGCCAGCAGGACATGGCGAGCGGCTAGCACGTGAACTCCGCAGTCCCACAGCTCACCCGCTGCGGTGCGGCCAGAGGTGCCTCGACCGCTGCCACCAGCCGCCGGGCCGGCCCGAACACTGAGTTCCTTGGCTCGGCCGCCTCGCTCGCTGGCCTGCCGTCGGCGTACCCGGACACGGCGAGCACCACGTACGGGCCGGTCACCGCGGTGGCGATGGCCTGCCGCGCCTGGTTGGCGAACCGGGCCGCCGCCGTCCCGCTGACGGCGAGCGCGTTCAGGCCGGTGGCGGGATTCGTGGTGGCCGGTACCGAGCGGGCGAAGCCGCGGGCGTTAGCGCTGGCAGGAAACACGACCACGCCGACGGTGTACACCGTGCCGCCTAGTTCGTCGGCGTAGCTGGCGCGCAGCACGGCAACGCAGCCAAAGCGGCTCGCCGCGCCCGCCACCGTCACGTCCAGGGACTCGCCGCAGCTGTCGCCCGAGCTGATGGCGAGCCGGGTAGCGGTCTCCGTGGTGTTCTGCGCCGTGGTGTACGCGACGGTCGCGGGGAAGATCGACCGCAGCGGCAGCCGCTCCCAGCGCTGCGCGACGGCGGTCGTTCTCGCTTGCGCGATCTCGACTGCCGACGGGGGCCGAGTAGACTCCTCGTGCGCGTACCTGGCCGCCTGAATGGCGATGCCCAGACTCCCCGCGGCGATAACGCCGCAGATCGCGATCAACGCCGCGCGCCTGCCCGTCACATAGCGAGGGTAGCCGACTGGCGGCATGGCCGATAGGTCATCATTAGCGCATGGGTGAACTGATCTTGCTCCGCCATGGGCAGACGACGTGGAGTGCGGCTGGCAAGCACACGGGGCGGACCGACATCCCCCTGACGCCCGAAGGAGAAGCGAGCGCGTCGGCCCTGGCCCCGCTGCTCGCCTCCCGGGTCGCCGGCGGGAACGCCATCGTGGCCGTGCTGACCTCGCCGGCTAGCCGGGCGGTAAGGACCGCGGCGCTCGCCGGACTGGGCGGGCCGGACGAGACGGGCTCGGTGAGCGGCCTGAAGTCCGAGCCGGATGCTGACCTGTGGGAGTGGGACTACGGCGGGTATGAAGGGCTGACGACCGCGCAGATCCAAGTTGAGCGGCCCGGCTGGTACCTGTGGCGTGATGGCGTGATTCCCGGCGACGCGGCCCACCCGGGAGAGACGGTCGAGCAGGTCGGTGCGCGGGTCGACCGCGTCCTGGCCCGGGTGCACCCGCTGCTGGCCAGCGGCGATGTCGCCCTGGTCGCGCACGGCCATGTGCTGCGCGTCCTCGTGGCCCGCTACCTGGGGCTGACGCCAACGGAGGGACGACTGTTCCGGCTCGATACCGGGACGGTCTCGACCTTGGGCACTGAGCATGACGAACCGGTCATCGTGACCTGGAACGTGCCGCCGAGATAATCGGGGCGCTCGCGGACGCGCCAGGCGGCGGCTGACTCAGGCCCCTGAGCCCGGCTTGGCATCGGCCGGGTCGGGCCGGGTCTCCTCGCGCAGCCAGGTGAGGTAGGCGGCCGACCCGGCGACGAACGGGACGGCCGCAATCTCCGGCTCGTCGTAGCTGTGCCGCTCGGCGATGAACTCGATGAGCTCCTCGCAACGATCGACAGTGGTCTTGAAGAAGACGAGCCATTCCTCGGCCCGCTCAATCTCGTCATTCCACCAGAAAGTGGACGCCACTGGCCCGGCGACCTGACTGCCCGCCGCCAGCCGTTCCACGACTGCGGCCCGGGCGAGCTCCATTGCCTCGGCTCGCGAGTCGGTGGTGGTCTGCACCTGCAGGAATTCGATCCCCGCGTGGTGGCCGGCCCCGTTTCCTGCCATGCTCACTGATAGTACGCGCCTTGTTCTTCGTTGCGAAGAGGCGCCCATCTACGCCAATTCTTGGGCCAATCGGACAGGCGCTTGTTAGCGCGGCCCGCAACGGACCGGTAACATTTCATAGCAGGGGATGCGCTAGGTGGAAGGGGAGGGGCGTACGTGGTAGAGCAGGCAACACGGCTGGCCGATGTTCGATACGACATCCGCGGGCCGGTGCTACGTCGCGCTAGGGAGCTTGAGGCTCAGGGGCATGAGATCATCAAGCTCAACATCGGCAATCCGGCCCCGTTCGGGCTGTTTTCGCCCGATGCGGTGATCGAGCACGTGACGGCGGCCGTGGCCGACTCGCAGGGCTACTCAGACGCTCGCGGCATACCCGAGGCACGCGAGGCGGTGCAGCGCTACTACGAGCGGCGGGGCGTCGGCGGGGTGTCCGTGGACAATGTCTACCTCGGCAACGGCGTCTCCGAGCTGATCGTCATGTCGCTGCAGGCGCTGCTCAACCCGGGCGACGAGGTGCTGGTACCCACTCCGGACTACCCCCTGTGGACGGGGGCCGTAAGCCTGTGCGGCGGGCGGGCCGTGCACTACCGGTGCGCTGAGGACCTGGGCTGGAACCCCGACGTGGAGCACGTGGCCTCCCTGGTCACCGACAAGACCCGCGCTCTAGTCATCATCAACCCGAATAACCCCACGGGCGCCGTCTACTCACGCGAGACGCTGGAGAACCTGCTCCAGATCGCCAGGGAGAACGACCTGCTGGTGCTGGCCGACGAGATCTACGACCAGATCCTCTACGACGGCGCCATTCACCATCACGTGGCCGCACTGGCTCCGGACCTGCCCATTCTCACGCTGGGCGGAATGTCCAAGACGTACCGACTGGCGGGATTCCGCTCGGGCTGGCTGGTCGTCACGGGCCCGCGCGAGCCGATCGCGGAGTACCTCGAGGGCCTGGAACTGCTCGGGAACATGCGGATGTGCCCGAACGTCCCGGCCCAGCACGCGATCCCGGCCGCGCTGGACGGCGGCATCGACATTACGCCGCTGCTGCTGCCGGGCGGACGGCTGCGCGACCAGCGGGACCAGGCCTGGCGCATGCTCACCGCGATTCCCGGGGTCGACTGTTACCAGCCAGCCGGGGCGCTGTACCTGTTCCCGCGGCTCGACCCCGAGGTGCACAAGATCTCCGACGACCAGAAGATGTGCATCGACTTCCTCGAGCAGCAGCACGTCCTGCTGACCCACGGGACCGGCTTCAACCTGCCCTCGACGGACCACGTGCGGGTCGTGTTCCTCGCTCCCGCCGACGTCCTCGCCACCGCGATCAACCGGCTGGCGACGTTCCTGTCTGACTACAGACAGTAGCAACCACCCCTTAGCCGATCTGGCCGTGCCTGGCGGGTAAAGTCGGACAAATGGGTCAGCGTGCAGTACTTGTGACGGGTGGGTCTCGCGGAATCGGGGCGGCGATCGCGACGGCGTTCGCTGAGCGGGGAGACCGGGTGGCGGTGCACTACCGGGAGGCGACGGAGGCCGCCGAGGCCGTCCGGGCCGGCCTGCCTCGCCTGGCGGGGCCGGACAGCGAGCACGTGACCGTGCGGGCGGACATGGCCGACCCGAAGGCCGTCAAGGCCATGGTCGATGAGGCGGCCGCCCGGCTCGGCGGCCTTGATGTCCTCGTTAACAACGCCGGGGTGTACCTGGACCACCCGGTCCTCGAGTCGTCGTACGAGGAGTGGCAGGCGGCCATGCGGGCGACGCTGGACATCAACCTGCTGGGTGCGGCCAACGCGACCTGGTGTGCGGTCCGGCACATGGTCGCTAGCGGCACCGGCGGACGCATCGTTAACGTGGGTTCGCGTGGCGCCTACCGGGGCGAGCCCGCGCACCCTGGCTATGGGGCGAGCAAGGCCGGCTTGCACGCGTTCGGGCAGTCGCTGGCCCGGGCGCTGGCACCGCATGGCATCACGGTGGCGAGCGTGGCGCCCGGCTATGTGCAGACGGACATGACCGCGGAAGAGCTCGCGACCCCGATAGGCGATGAGATCCGGGGGCAGTCACCGTTTAACCGGGTGGCGAGGCCCGAGGAAATAGCGGCGGCGGTGCTGTACCTGGCCTCGGGCGAGGCGGAATGGGCGAGCGGGGCCGTCCTTGACCTGAACGGTGCCTCTTACCTGCGATGAGCCGAGGTGGTTACGCCTCGGCCCGGACTCCTTCCCGGAGCCGGGCACGATGTGGCCGGACGCCATGTGGCCGGACGCCATGTGGCCGGACGCCATGTGGCCGCGGGCGGCCGGCTGGAACTTGCCCGACTGGGATGCCGGCGGGACACGCCGGCGGCACAATAGCGACATGCCCAATCACATCGCGCTGCTGCGGGGCATAAACCTGGGCGGGCGCAACAAGGTGGCGATGGCGGACTTGCGTGCCGTGGTGGCCGGGCTGGGGCACGGGGACGTGAGGACCTACATCCAGAGCGGGAACGTACTGTTCACGGCGGTCGCCGGAGCCGACGACACCGCGGCCATGGCCGAGGAGATGACGGCCGAGATCGCCGGGAAGCTCGGCGTCATCGCCCCAGTCGTGATCTTGACCCGCGGCGAGTTGGCCACGGTCATCGCGGCCAATCCCTTCCCCGGTCAGTCCGATCCCAAGAAGGTGCACGCGGTCATCCTGAGCCAGCCGCCGACTCCCTCCCTGCTGGAGCGAGTCGGCACCGCCCAGGCCCAGGCGTCCTCGAAAGGGACGGCGGACGAGGTGCGGGCCGTGGGACGGACCCTGTACCTGCACACGCCGGGCGGTTACGGTAACAGTGACCTAGCCCAGGCGATCTTGCGGATCGCCGGCTCGCCGAAGGCGGGCGCGACGGGGACGGCGCGCAACTGGCTGACGATGACGAAGCTGCTGGAGCTTTGCGACAACTGAGGCACGGTAGACCAAGCCGGAAGCCGTGGCGGCCCGCTACCAGGCGACGGGACCGAGGCGGTCGAGGAACCGGCCGGTTCCGGCCGAAGGATCCTCGGTCGCCAGGGCGACGATCGCGTCGGTGCCCTCGGTGACGGTCTGATGGCCGTTGTGCCCATTGAGGTCAGTGGCGGTATAGCCGGGGTCGGCCGCGTTGAAGCGGACGTCCGGCAGTGCCCTGGCGTACTGGGTCGTGAGCATCGTGACGGCCGCCTTGGACGCCGGGTACAGGGGCGCGGCGATCTTCGACTCCACCCGCCGTTGGTCGTGGGTCAGCGCTTGCGAGCCCATGCCGCTGCTGACGTTGATCACGGCCGGTGCCTGGGACTTGCGAAGCAGGGGAAGGAACGCGCTGGTCACGCGGACGATGCCCGCGACGTTTGTCGCGAAGACGTGCTCGGCGTCCGTCCCGGTGAGCTCGTCAGCGGGCGCGTGGCTGCCGATGATCCCGGCGTTGTTGATCAGGACGTCGATGTGGCCCTCGTGCGCCTCGATGTCGGCGGCGGCGTTCTTGACGGAGGTGTCGTCGGTCACGTCGATCGGGATGAAGCGCACGCCGAGGCGGTCGGCGGCGGCCTGACCGCGCTCGGGGTCGCGGGCTCCGATGATTACCTGGTGGCCAAGGTCGGCCAGCCGACGGGCGGTCTCGTAGCCGAGGCCCTTGTTGGCCCCGGTGATGAAGGTGATGGTCGTCATGAATCCAGCATCGCGGTCGCCGGGCCGGCCAGCCAGGGATGCCTCGACGGTAGGAAAGCCAGTACCACCCAGCCCGGCGAGCGATAATTGAGGCATGAATGCTGGTGAGGCGAACCTAGGCGCGACGATTCGCGCCTGGCGTGACCGGCTGTCGCCAGCCGCCGCGGGCCTGCCCGCTGGCCGCTCTCGTCGCGCCACCGGGCTGCGCCGCGAGGACCTGGCCGACCTCGCTGGCGTATCCGTTGACTATGTGGTCCGCCTGGAGCAGGGCCGGGCGAGGACGCCCTCGTCGCAGGTGGTCAGCGCGCTCGCCCGCGCGCTGCAGTTGTCCGCTCAGGAACGCGATCACCTGTACGGGCTGGCCGGGCTGCGGCCGCCTGCGGACGGGACGATCACCGACCACATTCCGCCGGGCATGCAGCGCGTCCTGGCCCGCCTAGGCGAGACGCCAGTCGCGGTGTTCGCGGCTGACTGGCAGCTGATCTGGTGGAACCGCAGCTGGGCCGCGTTGCTCGGCGACCCGGCGAGCACGGCGGCGGAGGATCGCAACCTGGTGAAGGCACGCTTCCCCGCCACTGCAGGCGCCGGCCAGTTCACCGGCTGGCCGGTGGTGTCAGAGAACCAAGAGGCCACCGACCGTGCCATCGTCGCTGACCTGCGCCGCGCATCGGCCCGCTACCCAGCCGATGCGCGGCTGGCCGGACTGATCCGTCGCTCGGTGGAGGGCAACCCGCGCTTCGCGCAACTGTGGCGCGATGGCGCGGTCGGCAGGCACACCGAGGATCGCAAGGTCATCCGCCATCCTGACATTGGTGATGTCACCGTGGACTGCGACGTGCTCAGCGACAGCGACACCGACCTGAAGATCGTCATCTACACCACCGTCCCCGGCAGTGAGGACGAGACGAAGCTCGACCTCGCCCGCGTCGTTGGCGTCCGCCCCGCCCGCTGACCCCTGCGCTTTCTCGATTAGCGCCCAGCCCCATCGATGAAATCCCCGCCCAGGCCGCGCATTACCGCAGGGCAGGAAAAATTACGAAGGAAAACCCTGTCGAAGTATTCAGGAAACCCAGTCTGGGTATGAAATATCGTACAGGGCGACCCGGAGGGCACGGTGCACGGCTACTCTCACGACAAGGCCACGTACACCAGGCGGCTTCGCCGCGTCGAAGGACAGGTGCGAGGCTTGCAGCGGATGATCGAGGAAGATAAGTACTGCATCGACATCCTCACTCAGGTATCCGCCGTAACTAGAGCCCTTGAGTCGGTTGCCCTAGGGCTGCTTGAAGATCATCTCAGCTATTGCGTCGCGCAAGCCATTGCCGACGGCGGCGGCGCAAGCGACAAGGTCCACGAAGCCTCGGCGGCGATTGCCCGCCTCGTGCGGTCCTGATGGCCCCGACCCGGGCCGAGGCACCAGGGCCGACCGCACCAGGACGGGGCGACCAGGAAAAACGGCTGCTGCCGGGCACGTGACCGTGCCCGGCAGCTCCTTCCGACGTCAGCTTGCCGATAGTGCGGTCAGCGTCTCGTCGAGGTGGCCGGCGCGAGCCTCCTCGAGGAGAACCTGGAACTGGTCCACGCTCATCTGCACCCGCTGCCCGAAATCATCGGCGATGACGATCCGCCGCTCCGGCGAAGCGCTGTTGTCGACGAGCACTTCCGGGCATCCGCAGCTGCACTGACCACACAGCAAGACCAGCCGTGTCAGGTGTCCGTGATCATTCATCCTTACTCCCATCGGTCACCTAGCTAGCACTCTCAGCATTACACGAATCTCAGATAAGCGCAATACCTAAAAGCCCGCGGCAGGCTCACGCCAATACCCCTAGCCGGTTTACCGAATACCCCCAGGAGGTTTAACATCAGCAATTCATCCGCGATTGCCCCGAATTCTCCCGCCCGGATTGGCTAGCTCGAGGAGCCGTACTGGATCGGTACCGTGATCGCCTGCGCCTGCGCCCAGGACGCGGGATGGCAAGCCGGCGGGCAAGATCACGGGTCTCCGGCTAGATCATGAACACGAGCATGAAGGCCACCCCGATGCCCAAGATGATGTCCGCGCCTACCCTGGTCTGAGGGGCGAAGACGAGGGCGCGAACGACGGGATCGCGCCTGGAGGTCTCCGGAGCGGGCGCCCCGGGCCTGCGCGGGCACGGCGCCGGCGACCAGGCTGCCGACGCTGGCCAGGCGATAGTGCCCGCCGGACAGCTGGTTGAGGTCCCAGACGCTGTAGCCCACCAGCAGCAGCACGAACGCCCCGGCGATGGTGGGGTGGCTCAAGGCCGGCATGGCCGCGGACCCGCCCATGCCGCTCATCCCGCCGCCTGCAGGTGCGGCCTGGAGGGCGAGGAACGCGTAAAGCATCGCCGCGCTGTGCACCACGTGCAGCGTGCAGCGGTCGGCCGTCAGGTCGCGGACGCTCCTGGTGTCGGCCCAGGCGCGCCAGGCGAACCAGGCGGTCAGCAGCCCGAAGACGACCTCCCAGACCACGTTAGGCAGCGTGGCCAGGCTCAAGGTGAACATGCCCGCCATGGAAATGCCCATCAGCACGTTGGCCAGGTCGACGGTATTGGCCGCCTGCCCGGGCCGCGACAGCAGCTCGGGCATCAGCCAGCGGGCCACGATCCGGGTCGCGGTCACCGCCGCGACGGTTAGCATGATCACGGCCAGTAGGTCGAGGAGCCAGGAGGGGGTCATGACGGGATCTCCTTCCCCGCCACCTGGACGGGCCAGTAGGCCAGGGCGAGCAGCACGAGCAGCGGACCGGAGTTGAGGTCGGTGGCGCCGCCGGCCAGGATGCCGCCGAGCGCCTGGGCGAAGACCCAGATCACCAGGGACACCACGATGGCCAGCAGCAGCGTGCCCTGGGCGGCCGGGGCTGGCAGGTAGACGCCGACCGCGATCAAGGCGAGGGCCACGGCCAGGGTGATCGACGTGGCCAGGTCCGCCCCGGTGACGACGGAGGCGGCGCCCTTCATGAGCCACGACAGCCAGTGCGGCTCGCCGTCCGTCATTCCCGAGATCATCCCGCTGACGGCTCCCGGTGCCCGGTTGGCCGGGGTGACCGCGAAGTACGCGAGGCTCAGCCACAAGACCAGCCACAGCGCCCGGGCGACGTGCGCCCCGACCGCTCGCGCCGCCGTGAACCGCGCGGAAACCGTGCGGTCGGCGGGCCAGAGCAGCACCGCGAGCAGCGCGTAGATAATCACCGCGCCAGGCGCGCCGTTGAGCGGGCTCGCCCCGCCGTTCAGCACGCCGCCAAGTCCCTCGCCGAGCCACCACACCGCCACCGACCAGGCGACGGACGCGGCCAGCGCGAGCCGCACGGTCGGCCGGATCGCGATCCCCAGGCCGAGCAGCAGCTGGATGCTGGCGAAGACCGTGTTCAGCAGGAGGAGGTGATGGCTGAGGAGATTGGCCTCCCAGGTGATGGGCCTGGCGATGACGGAGGGGTTGCCAGCGGCTGTCCCGGCGAGCATCTGGCCGAAAGCCTTGGTATACATGGCCGGCTGGTATTGCAGCACCCCGTCGAGCAGCCATATCGCGGCCAGGCCGAGCTGAAGCGCCCTCCTGGTGTCCGGCCTCGCCACGACCGACGATTGCCCGGCCCCGGCCGCGGCGGTTCTCCGCATGGACCGCCACGCAGCCCGGCCGCCCTCGACGGCGACGTCACTCATTGTGGACTCACCTGAACGCTCCTTGGATATTCCGCCCGGGACACGGCCGCCACGGCGGCCGTTTCCCCACCCTCCCGGCGGCCGCAAACAGTCACCGGGAAACAGCGCCGCTTTCCCGTGCTCGCGGTAAACCGGCTAGGGGTATTGCAGCTTGTTTGGGATAACCCGCGCGAAGCCAGCCAATTACCGCGCGGGAGGAAAATTCAGCGCGCGGCGCTCGTCGTCGGCCACCGGCGATCGGCGTCCGACAGCAAGGCGTCAAGGTCCTCGCGGGCGCGGGCGACCCGCGACCGGATAGTGCCGACGGGGCAGTCGCAGACGGCGGCCGCCTCGGCGTAGGAGCAGCCGAGCATCTGGGTCAGGACGAAGGCCGCCCGCCGGTCCGGCTCCAGGGCGGTCACCAGGTCGTCGGCCGCGACCTGCGCGCCCGGCTCGGCCGCCGGCTGGCCTAGCCCGTTGTCCGGCAGGGCCGCGATCCGCCGGGCCAGCCGGCGGTCCCTGGAGCGGGCCGCGATCTCCGCCGCGCAGGCCCGGCGGGCGATGGCCAGCAGCCAGACGCGCACCGGCGCGTCGGCGCGGAACTTGGCCAGCGAGCCGATCGCGCGCAGGTACGTGTCCTGGGCGAGATCGTCGGCGGCGGCCGGCTCGACCAGGTGGGCGCACAGCCGCCAGACATCCCCCTGGGTCTGCTGGATGAGCTGGGCCAGCGCTCCCCGGTCACCACGCCCGGCCGCCCTGGCCAGGGATGTCAGCTCGTCCATGGGAGAAGCCTACGACAGCCTGTAGGAGAATATTTGTCGGGGGCGGCGGAACTTTCCCGGCCGCGGCTCGCACTACTGGGTCATGGAATGCGACAGGGCACGGGCGGCGATCTCCGCCCGGATCGACGATGAGGACCGCGGCCTGCCTGATGCCGCGCTGGCGGCGCACCTGGCGAGCTGCGATGGCTGTCGGGCCTGGCAAGAGCGGGCGCACCTGGTGACCAGGCGCGCCCGGCTCGGCGGCGCGTTCCTCGATCACGATCTGTCCGCCCGGGTGCTCGCGGCGATCCCGCCGGCGCCAGCCCGGCGTAGCCGCCTGATTACCCAGCGGGCTGGGCTGGTCGCCATCGCCGCCCTGCAGCTGGCGATCACCGTACCGCTGCTGATCTTGGGCCACGACAGGGACGCTGGGGTGCACGCGGCGCACGAGCTGGGATCGTTTGACCTGGCTCTGGCCATCGCCTTCTGCGTGGGGGCGATCCGCCCGGCGCTGTCCGCCGGACTGGCCTGGCCCTGTGGCATCGCCGCGGGCAGCCTGGTCGGGACGGCCATCATCGACATGATCGGCGGGCAGACGTTCGGCATCGATGAGGCACAGCACCTGGTGGCCCTGGCGGGGGCGCTGCTGCTGATCTGGCAGGCCCGGACGATCACTGCTCCGGCCGCTGGCCCTGACGCCGCCCTCGCCCCTTATCCGGCCGCTGGCCCCTACCCAGCCGCCATACCACCAGTGGGCCACCCGCGGCCGACAGCCACGGCGCTGCCCTTCGACGGCGGCACCGATGTCGCCCGGGCCGATGGCCCCCAGGTCGCCGCCCGCGCCAGCCAGGCGAGCGCGCCCGCGGGCGACGGCGCCGCTGGCCCGAGGGAAGCCGCTGGCCCAAGGGAAGCGGTCGCGTGACCGTCGCCAGCACGGCCGACGCGACCCGCGGTCTCTCGGCCCCGCCGGGCACCCGCGAGGTCACCCTGGTCATCGGGGGTATGACCTGCGCCGCCTGCGCGGCCAGGATCGACAAGAAGCTGCTGCGGCTTGAGAATGTGACCGCGACGGTCAACTATGCGACTGGCACGGCTCACGTTCTCGCCCCGGTCACCCTGCCGACGGCGGACCTGATCGCCACGGTCGTCAGGGCGGGGTACACCGCCACCGCCGCGCAGGCGCCTGCTCCCGCTCGCGGGTCCGACGAGCCCGCGACGGCGGGGAGCGAGGAGGCCGCCCGGCACGTTGCCGACCTGCGTCGCCGCCTCATCGTGGCGCTGGCGCTCTTCCTTCCGCTGACCGACTTGTCCCTGGTGCTGTCGCTGCTGCCCTGGATGCGGTTCCCCGGCTGGCAGTGGCTGCTCATCGGCTGCGCCGCCCCGGTGGCGCTGTGGTGCGCCTGGCCGTTCCACGCAGCCGCGCTGCGCGGCGCACGGCACGGCACGACGACGATGGACACGCTCGTCTCGCTGGGCATCGTCGCCGCCTGCGGATGGTCTGGCTACGCCATGTTCGCCCTCGACAAGGGCGGGGTGCACCAGACGCTCTGGCAGCAGCTCACCCGCGGCTCCGGCGGGGGCATCTACCTGGAGACGGCCGCGACGGTCACCACGTTCCTGCTGGCCGGCCGGCTGTACGAGGCGCGGGCACGGCGCCTTGCCGACTCCGACATCCGGTCCCTGGCCGCCAGCGGCGCCAGGGACGTCACCGTCCTTGACCGCGATGGCAGCGAGCGGAAGGTTCAAGCCGACCGCCTCGCGCCCGGTGACACGCTGGTGGTGAGGCCGGGCGAGGCCATCGCCGCGGACGGGCAGGTGCTGGCGGGCGCCAGCGCGGTAGACCGCAGCATGATGACCGGCGAGTCACTGCCCGGTGAGCTGGCCGAAGGTGACCAGGTGACCGCGGGGACAGTGGTGCTCACCGGGCGCCTGCACGTGCGGGCCGATCGGGTAGGACGCGACACGCACCTGGCGCAGCTGCTGCGGATGGTCGAGCGGGCGCAGTCGGAGAAGTCAGAGGTCCAGCGGGTCGCGGACCGGATCTGCGGCTGGTTCGTCCCGGTGATCCTCGGCTGCGCCGCCGTCACGCTGGCTGGCTGGCTGCTGTCGGGCGCCCCGGTCGGGCGCGCGGTCAGCGCCGCCCTGTCGGTACTGATCATCGCCTGCCCGTGCGCGCTTGGCCTGGCGACCCCGGCCGCCCTGATGGTGGCCTGCGGCCGGGGTGCCCGGCTCGGGGTGTTCATCAAGGGCTACCGTGCCCTGGAATCCTCCCGTTCGGCCGAGGTGGTCGTCCTCGATAAGACGGGGACCGTCACGACCGGCCGGATGACGGTCGTCGGCGTGCAGCCGGGAACCGGCACCACCCGGGCCGACCTGCTGCGCTACGCGGGGGCGGTCGAGCAGGCCTCCGAGCATGCCGTCGCGGCCGCGATCACGGTGGCCGCCATGAAGGAGCTCGCCGCTGAGGCGGACGGGGGGCAGGAAGCCGGGCGGGATGCCCCTCCGGCCGGCGGCGCACTCCCCCCGGTTGACGGCTTCGTGGCGCTGCCTGGGCTGGGCGCGCGCGGAACCGTGGCCGGGCGTGACGTGCTGGTCGGCCGGGCCGGGCTGCTGGCCGACCGGGCAATGCCCGTGCCCGACGACATCGCCGCGCAGTGCGCACGCTGGGAGCGGGCTGGCTTCACCGCGGTTCTGGCCGGCTGGGACGGCGCCGTGCGAGGCGCCGTCGCCTGCGCCGACGCGATCAAGCCGTCAGCCCGCGAGGCGATCACCCAGCTGCGCGGCCTGGGCCTGCGCCCGGTCCTGCTCACCGGCGACAACGAGGCGACCGCCCGGGCGGTCGCGGCGGTGGTCGGCATCGAGGAGGTGATCGCCGGCACACTGCCCGCGGGGAAGGCGGAGGTCATCACCGGTCTGCAGGCGGGCGGGCAGCGGGTGGCGATGGTGGGCGACGGGGTTAACGACGGTCCGGCCCTGGCCGCGGCCGACCTGGGGCTTGCCCTCGGGTCGGGCACCGACGTAGCGATCTGCGCCGCCGACATGATCTTGCTCGCTGGTGACCTGCGGGCCGTCCCCGCGGCGATCGCCCTGGCCCGGGCCTCCTACCGGACTATCCGCGGCAATCTCGCCTGGGCATTCGGCTATAACGTCGCGATGGTGCCACTAGCGGCCCTCGGCTTCCTCAATCCGCTGTTCGCCTCGGCCGCGATGACGCTGTCGTCCGCGTTCGTCTTGTGGAACAGCCTGCGCCTGCAGCATTTTCGCGGCCAGCCCTCAGCCATCCCGATCAGCACGAGGCCGCGGCGGGCGCGGTAAGACGGAGAAAAGAAATTGCACGGTTACACCCCAGAAAAAGACAAGTACCTCAAGCGGCTGCGCCGCATCGAGGGACAGGTACGCGGCTTGCAGCGGATGATTGACGAGGACCAGTACTGCATTGACGTCCTCACGCAGGTGTCCGCCGTCACCCGGGCCCTGGAATCGGTCGCGCTCGGCCTACTGGAGGATCATCTTGGCCATTGCGTCGCCCAGGCGGTGGCTGAGGGCGGCGACGCCAGTTCCGAGAAGGTCCGGGAGGCGTCCGCGGCGATCGCCCGGCTGGTCCGGTCCTGATCAGGCCAGGATCGTCCAGCTCCGCGCGGGGACGAGCATCGGGTCCGGGGACAGATCGCCGGGGTCGGGAACCTCGGCGACGCTGAGCTCGCCCGGGTCGAGCGGGAACTTGGCCGGCTCGTCACCCGAGTTGAGCAGCAGCAGGACCTGCTCCCGGCCGGCGTGAACGCGGATGGCCAGCGTGGTGCTGGACAGGTGCATAGTCGCTGTCCGCGCCCTGACCAGCCACGGGTGCCGCCGCCTGAAGCCGATCAGCCGCTGGTGCAGCCGGTAGGTCGGCCAGCCGTAGGGCGCCAGCGCGGCGGGCGAGGCGGGAAACGCGGGGCGGATCTCGTCGTCGCCCCCGGCCCGGTGCTCCTTGACGCCACGGAACGCCTGCTCGTCCCCGTAGTACACGCTGGGAATCCCGGGGATGGTGAACAAGATGGCCAGGGCGTGCCCGTGCAGCGCCGGCTCGCTGATCACGGAGGCCAGCCGGGTCACGTCGTGATTGCCGACGAACACCTGAGGCAGCAGCCCGGCGTCGCAGAACGCGTTATGCCGCCCGAGCGCGTGGTCAAGCTCGTAGAAGTTCCGGTTGTCCAGGCTCGACCAGATGGCCTTCCACATCTCGTACTGGGTCATGGAGTCAAGCCCGGCGCTGGTCGCGTAGCCGGGGTAGTCGCCGTGGATCATCTCACCGAGCAACCAGGCGTCGGGGAAGGCGTCGCGGACACCCGCGAGCACTTCCCGCCAGAACCGCGCGGGCACCGCGTAGGCCGCGTCAAGCCGCCAGCCGGAGGCGCCGCGCGCGAGCCAGTACCGCATCACCTCGGCGACGTAGGCGACGACGTCCGGCTCGTCGTGGTTGAGCTCGACCAGGTGGCGGTGTCCCTCGAAGACCTCGAAGTCGCCGGTCGCGGCGGCTGGCTTGAACCACCGCGCCGCCGGGCTGCCGGTCGCTGGCAGGACCTCGCCGTCGGCGGCCAGGGCCGCCTGCGCCGCCGCGAGCGGGGGGAACTGCCGCCCGACGTGATTGAACACCCCGTCGAGCACGATCCGCACGCCGCGCTCGCTGGCCTGGGCGACCAGGCGGTCGAAGTCCTCGTCATCGCCGAGGCGTGGATCGATCCTGAAGTGGTCGATCGTGTCATATCCGTGCGTCTCGGCGGCGAAGATGGGACCGAGCAGCAGCCCATTGCAGCCAAGCCCGATCATGTAGTCGAGCCAGTTCCCGAGCGAGGGCAGCCGGTGCCGCACGTCGGCACTCCCCCGAGCGGTCCCTGGCAGTGCGGCCGGCTCCGCCCCGGTAAAGCCGAGCGGGTACACATGCCACCAGATCGCGTGTTCAGCCCATGGCGCCACCCGCTCACCCTAGTGACCCGGTCGCGGGACCGCCCGGAGAAGGGAAACAGTGCCCCCGGTGCGCCCTGTGTCCCGCTATGGCCTGGCCCGGGCGAGTCCGTACCGCATAGGCTTGTTCCATGGAACCGCTGCAGCCGGGCGACCCGAGCCAGGTGGGCAACTACCGCCTGCACAACAGGCTCGGGGCGGGCGGGATGGGCCAGGTCTATCTCGGCACGACGCCGGGCGGACGCCTGGTGGCAGTCAAGGTGATCCGGGCCAACGTCACGGCGGATCCCGAGTACCGGCGGCGCCTTGCCCGCGAGGTGGAGGCCGCGCGGTCGGTGGGCGGGTTCCACACCGCGCACGTCGTGGAGGCCAACGCCGACGCCGACCCGCCCTGGATGGTCACCGCGTTCATCGCCGGGCCGTCGCTGCAGGCGGCGATCAGGGACAACGGCCCCCTCACGGTGCTGGCGGCAACGGCCCTGGGGGCCGCACTGGCCGAGGGCCTTGCCGCGATCCACGGCTGCGGGCTGCTGCACCGCGACCTGAAGCCGGGCAACATCCTCATGGCCACCGACGGTCCGCGGATCATCGACTTCGGCATCGCCCGCCCGGTGGAGGCAAGCACGCTGACCGGGAAGGACGTGCTGGTCGGCACGTACTCCTACATGTCGCCTGAGCAGTACCGCGGGGCCGAGCTGACCCCGGCGAGCGACGTGTTCGCGCTCGGCTGCGTCCTCGCCTTCGCCGCGACCGGCCGCGCCCCGTTCGACGCGGGCACCTCCTACCAGATCATGTACAACGTGCTGGAGTCCCAGCCGGACCTGCGCGAGGTCGAGGCCGGCCCGTTCCGCGCGGTGGTCGAGCGATGCCTGGCGAAGGATCACCGGCGCCGGCCGGCCCTGGCCGAGGTGCTCGCGGAACTGTCGCGAGGGGTGACTGAGGCCGGGCAGATCCCGACCCAGGCGATATCCCCGCTGCTCACCGCGCCCGCGGTGGCGACCCCAGCCACGCTGCCCGCGGAGGCCCCCGCGGAACGGCAGCCGCAAGAGCGTCACGAAAGCGTCACAATCATCCAGCAGGCAAACGCCGCACCGGGCAGTCACGTAATTCAGATTGCGGGCAACGCGAAGAATGAGAGTGAATGAGCCGCGACACGGACCGGTTGCGCCGATCGCCGCCACATCACCCTCGAAGGTGACGAGACGCTGTTAAGGATGACTGGACCAGATGAGCATCCAGCCGCAGCCGGCGGCAACACCGGAGCAGGGGCAGCCGGCACCGGGGCAGAAGGTTTACGTCCAGACCGCGAACGCGGCCGAATCCGCCGTAGTCATCCAGGTCGCGGGTGATCTGCACATCTCCGATCCTGGGCAGCTGGACCGGTGGCTCTCCCCCCCGGGGGCGACGACACCGGGCGAGTGCCCCTACCCCGGCCTCGACGCGTTCGGCCCCGGCCAGGCGCAGTGGTTCTTCGGCCGGGACGCGGCTATCAGCGACCTGCTCGGGCACCTGGACCGGATGCGGCTGGGCGGCCAGGGCGGCCCGCTGCTCCTGGTGGCGCCCTCGGGCACGGGCAAGTCCTCGCTGCTGCGCGCCGGCCTATGGAAGGCGCTGGACGAGGGGCGGCTCGCCGCGTCAGGGTCGGCGTCCTGGCCGCGGGTGGCGATCACCGCGCTCGGCCCGCACCCGGCGCGGACGCTGCGGGAGGCGCTGGCCACCGTCACCGACACCCGCGGCGTCCCCTGGGACTCTCGCACCATCGTGGTCATCGACCAGATGGAAGAGCTGTTCTCGGTCAGCGAGTCGGAGGCCGAGCGGCAGGAGTTCCTCGACCTGGTGGGCACGCTCACCGCGCACACGGGCCCGGGCAGCGCCCTGGTGGTGCTGGGCATGCGGGCTGACTTCTACGGGATGGCCTCCCAGTACGCGGTGCTGCGGCAGGCGATGCAGTCCCGGCAGGTGGTGCTGGGCGCACTCACGGCCGCCGAGGTGCGCAGCGCGATCGCCGGCCCGGCGCTGGCGGCAGGCCTCACGCTGGAGGCGGGCCTGACCGAGATCTTGCTGCATGACCTGGGCGTGGATGAAAGCACCGAGTCCAGCGGGGCCGACGAGGTCGGCAGCTACGAGCCGGGGCGGCTGCCGCTGCTGGCCCACGCGCTGCGCGCGATCTGGCAGAACCGGGCAGGCAACCGGCTCACGATCGGTGGCTACCGGCTGGCCGGCGGGATCGGGGGCGCGATCGCCAAGACCGCCAACGACGTGTACGCCGGACTCGATGAGGCCCGGCAGGCGATCGCCAGGCAGCTGTTCCTTGGGCTGATCCGGGTCGGCCAGCCGACTGGTGACGGTGACGCGGCCGTCGATACCCGCCGCCGGGTGGCGGCGGCCGAGCTGCTGCAGCGGGCACCGGACCCGGCGGCGGCGCGGGGGGTCCTCGAGGCGTTCACCGCGGCCCGGCTGCTGACGTCAGGCGAGCAGGCGGTGGAGATCACCCACGAGGCGCTGCTGCGCGAGTGGCCGTTGCTGCGCGAGTGGACCAATGAGGCGCGATCGGGACTGCTTGTCCAGCAGGAGCTGGAGAACGCGGCCACCACCTGGGCCAGCCAGGGCAAGGACGTCGGCGCCCTCTACCGGGGCGTTCAGCTGTCGGCCGCCCAGGAATGGGCCGCGGGCCCGGGTCACTCGCGCGAGCTGTCCGCGGCGGGCCGGGACTTCCTGGCTGCTTCCGAGCGGCTGCGACGGCGCGGCATCCAGCGCCGCAACGGGGTCATCGCGGTGCTCGCGGCCCTGTCGCTCGTGCTCGCGGGCCTGTCGGTCTTCGCCCTGAACGAGCAGTCGACCGCGCAGACCCAGCGCGACGCGGCCAAGACCAACTTCGCGCACGCTGACGCGGGCCTGCTCGCGGCCGAGTCCGGGCAGGCGTGGGCCGACTCCCGGCCCGACACGGCGCTTGAGTTCGCCACCGAGGCCTACCGTCAGTACCCGCAGTCCCCGCAGGCCCGTGCCGCGCTGCTCGCGACCCAGGTGCTGCCGATCACCGGGCGGCTGCTGACCGACGGGCTGCCCGAGGCCAACAGCCTGGTGGGGGTGGCGTTCAACCCGGCGGGCACCATCATCGCCGGGACCACCTCCGACGGCTACGTCCAGCTGTGGGACTCCTCGACCTACCGCCTGCTGTCGCGGTTCGCCTTCCCGAAGATCGATGGCAGCGCCGTGCAGGCCAATAACGTCGCGTTCAGCCCGGACGGCAAGACGATGGTGGTCACCCAGCCCGGCGGCCCCTGGCTGTTCAACGTCACCAACCCGGCCCACCCGGCGCACGTGGCCACCTTGCGCGTGCCAGCGCTCAAGGGCCTGTCGAGCCCGCAGGTAACGGGCCTGGCCTTCAGCCCGAACGGGCAGACGATCGCGGGCGGCATCGCGACCAGCAACACCAACCAGCCCTCGGGGACTGTCCTGCTATGGAATGCGTCGACCCGGGCGCTTTCCGGCGTCATTCCCGAGCCGTGGCTGGCGGAAGACCTCGCGTTCACCCCCAACGGGCAGTCGCTGGTCACCGGGACGGCGACCGGCCAGATCGACCTGTGGAACGTGGCGACGGACACCAAGACGGCGCAGGTGCAGGCCCTCACGACCGACAGCCTTGACGGCGAGCCACCAGTCGCGGTCAGCCCCAACGGGCAGCTCATCGCGTACGCGACATCCTCGGCAACCGACACCTTCGTCATCAAGGTGTGGAGCATCGCCGCCCGCCAGGTCGTCACCACGATTAACTCCACCGCGACGGGCGACATATCCGGCCTCGCGTTCAGCCCCAACGGCACGCAGCTCGCCGCGAGCGACCTGGCCGGGGCCGTGCACCTGTGGGACGTCTCCGTCTCGCCCCCGGTACTGGTCGGGCAGTTCTCCGGGCACCGCTACCCCGTCGAGCACATCGCGTTCAGCCCCAATGGCGACACCCTGGCCAGCGCGAGCGACGACGGGACCATCGACTTGTGGAGCACCCGAGGGACGCTTCTCGGTGGCCTCGCCAACACGTCGATCGCGCTGGCGGTCAGCCCGGACGGACGCACGCTCGCGGTGAGCACGCGCAACTCCTCCGGTCCGGTCATCGCCGTGTACGCCCTGCCGGCGCGCACGCTGATCAGGGACCTGCCCGTGCCCGCGATCGCCTCGCTGGCGTTCAGCCCGGACGGGAAGACGCTGGCGGTGACGCCGCGAAACCCGTCCCTCGGACCGGTCAAGCTGTGGAACGTGGCCAGCGGGCAGCTGACCGGATCCTTCCCGACCGGCTTCCCGCCCGAGCCGAGCGGCGGCATCAACAGCATCACCTTCAGCCCCGACGGCACCATGCTGGCCGTGTCGGGGACGAAGAGCACGACGATCGGGGTCTGGTCCACCGCCAACGACACGCGGCTGGCGTCGTTCTCCGACACTCAGGAGACCCTGTACCCGCCGTCGCTGGGCGGAGGGTCGTTCATGCTGGCCTTCAGCCCGAACGGCAAGCTGCTGGTGGCGGCCGGGATCGACGGGCTGATCCGGGTGTACAGCGTGCCGGGATTCTCCCTGACGGCTTACTTCCGCGGGGTGGGCGACAGCGACGCGCTGGCCTTCAGCCCGAACGGCAAGCTGCTCGCGCTGGGGAACGACGGCGGTGACGTGTACCTGTTCAAGGTGCCCGCGAAGGCCAGCGACCTCGGCATCCCGGCCAAGACCCAGCTGGGAGTGTTCGCCGCGAGCACCAAGACGATCTGGAGCGTCCAGTTCCTGTCCAACGCCACGCTGATCGCCGGCGGTGGGGACGGCGTGGTCCGTTACTGGAACGTGCCGCCCAACGCTCAGCCGGGCCCCAACCTCTTCGCCGAGTCGATCCCGGCCCAGACCATCGCCACCCACGCGGGCCTGATCGCGTCCATAGGCTACAGCGCGCCGTTCGGTCTGCTCGCGACTGGCTCCTCCTCCGGGGGGACGCGGGTCTGGCAGACCAACCCGGCCGTGGTCGCGACGAGCGTCTGCCAGACCTTGCAGGCCCCGGTCAGGCAGGCGCAGTGGACGGACTACCTGCCGGGCATCCCCTACAACCCGGTCTGCGGCTGACCGCTTGTAGTCTCAGGCTGTGCCTGACGACGCCTACGACTCCACCGCCATCCGTGATCGCGTGCTCGCCGCGTGGGCGGCATCACCCGCCCGGTTCAGGGAGGACGCCAACGCCGAGGAGGACTACGCGCTCGGCGGCTACCGGGACAGGGTCGTCGTCGAGCTCGCGCAGAACGCCGCCGACGCCGCCGCCCGGGCGGGCCTTCCCGGCAGGCTCCGGCTGACCCTGGCCGACGGGACGCTGACCGCTGCCAACACCGGCGCGCCACTGGACGCCGGCGGAGTGGAGTCACTGTCGACGCTGCGGGCCTCGAGCAAGCGAGACGATGCCACGGACGCCACCGTCGGCCGGTTCGGCGTCGGCTTCGCGGCGGTCGTGGCGGTAAGCGACGAGCCGCGGATCATCTCGCGTGCTGGCGCCGTGCGCTGGTCGCGGCGCGAGTCCCACGCGCTGGCCGCCGGGATCCCCGCGCTGGCCGCCGAGCTGGCGGCCCGCGGCGGCAACGTCCCGGTGCTCCGGCTGCCGTTCGCGGCCGACGCCCCGCTGGCCGCCCTGCCGGACGGGTTCGACACGGTCGTGATCCTGCCGTTGCGGGATGAGGCCGCGATCGCCGCAGTCGAGCGGCTGCTCGCGGAAACAGGCCCAGCCCTGATGCTGGCCCTCCCGGCCCTGTCCGAGGTCGTCATTGAGGCCGACGATACCCACCGCACGCTGACGGCGACGCGGGCCGGCGCCATCGTCACGATCACCACGACCACGACCACGGGGGACGTCACCGTCAGCAGATGGCGGGTGGTCGCCGAGGGCGGGGCCGTGGATCCCGCCCTGCTGGCCGACCGGCCGGTGGAAGAGCGGGCCCGCCCCGCTTGGTCCGTCCGCTGGGCTGTGCCGGTAGAAGCTGGGCCTGCCCAGGAGGGGGATGGCGACACTCCGGCCCGGCTGCCCAGCGACGTCGTCCCTAGGGTGCACGCCCCCACGCTGTCGGACGAGCCGCTGGGGTTGCCCGCGCTGCTGCTCGCCTCGTTCCCGCTCACTCCCGACCGTCGCCACGTGGCTCCCGGGCCGCTGACCGACATGCTGGTAGAACAGGCAGCTGACGCCTACGTGCGGCTGCTGCCGACACTGGCCCCAGGGCAGGGCCTGCTCAACCTGGTTCCAGGCCCCGTCGCGGCGGGTGAGATCGACATGCGGCTCCGCCAGGCGATCGCGGACCGGCTGCCCGACCTGCCTTTCCTGCCAAGCGCAGCGGGCGGCAAGCGGGTCAGCCCCCGTGACGCGCTGCTGCCCGACATGGCGGCGCCGCCAGCGCTCGCCCCCTACCTCGCGGACCTGCTGCCCAGCCTGGTCACGGGGCCGTCACGGCACCCGGCCTACGCGGCCCTGGGCATCAAGCGCATGCCACTGGCTGACGTGGCCGACCTGGTGGCGGCGCTCGACCGCTCAGCCTCCTGGTGGCGAGGCCTGTACGTGGCGCTGGCCGACGTGGACGCCGCGGCGCTGCCGGAACTGGGCGCGCTGCCCGTGCCACTGGCCGACGGGCGAGTGGTCCGCGGCCCCCGCGGCGTGCTCCTGCCCGGTCCTGGCCTGACAGAACCGGGCGCACTCGCGCCGCTTCACTTGCGCATCGTCGATCCAGCGGCCGTCCATCCTCTGCTGGCGCGGCTCGGCGCGGTTGAGGCCACGCCGCGCGGTGTCCTCGATCACCCGGCGACGATAGCCGCCGTGGATGCCTCGCTGGATGAGGAGGACCCCGAGGCGATCGCGGACGCGGTGCTCGGCCTGGTGCGAGCGGCCGACGTACAGCCGGGTGAGTTCCCCTGGCTGGCGGACCTGGCCTTGCCGACCGAGGACGGCGAGTGGGACCCGGCGGGCGACCTGCTGCTGCCCGGCGGGGAGCTGGCCGCCGTTATCGCCGCGGACGCGGACTTCGGAGTCGTTTCGGCCGGCCTCGCCCAGCGGTACGGCGGGCGGGTGCTTGAGGCGGCCGGGGTGCTCGGATCCTTCGGCCTGCTGACCGCGACCGATGTTGACTTCGGCGACGGGGATCGCGGCGAGCCAGGCGAGCAGTCATCGGCTGCCGCTGACCTGGACCTCGACGGGGCGGACGACTGGGCAGCCGACGTACGTGCCCGCTGCGGCTGGTCCGGTGACGACCTCATCCCACCGGTGGCGGCCGACGTCACCGCCGTCCGTGACCTGGAGCTTGTCGACCCCGCCCAGTGGCAGAAGGCGCTGGAGATCCTCACGACGCGGCCCCGGCTGCGGGCGGCGCTGGTCAGGCCGGTCCGGGCCCGTCTTGGCGACGGCGACGTCATCGACGTCCCTTCCTACACCGCCTGGTGGCTGCGGACGCACCCGGTTCTCGGCGGCCGCAGGCCCGTGGACCTGCGCGCACACGACGCGGATCCGCTGCTCGACGGACTGTACGACGATGGCTCCACGGTCGCCGACGCTGGCCTGGCCCGCCTCCTCGGCGTCCGCGCCTCGGTCGCGGACCTGCTCGCTGAGCCGGACGGCCCTGACGACCTGCTTGACCGGCTCGCCGACCCGCGGCGCCCGGTGACTCGTCAGCAGTTGCGGTCCCTGTGGATGGCCCTGGCGACCGCTACCACGACCCCGGCGCCACCCGCCGCGATCCGGGCGATCCAGGCCGGCGAGCTCGTCGTGGCCGACCCGGCCGACGTCCTGGTGCTCGACTCCCCCGACTTGTATCCCCTGGTGGCCAGCCGCCCGCTGGTGCTGGCCCCGTACGACCTGGCCCTCGTGCTGGCCGAGCTGCTTGACGTCCCGGTGGCGTCGGAAGAGGCCCCCGGCCAGGTGGAGACGGCCCCCGAGCGCCGGGCCGTGCCAGATCTCGTCCACGCCGTCTTGCCTGACGCACCCGATTCCTACCTCGCGCACGACAAGCTCGTGGTGGACGGTGTTTCCGTGCCCTGGCGCTGCACCGACGGCGAAGTCCACGCGGCCACCCCGCAGGGCCTTGCCTGCGCCCTGGCCTGGGCGGCCGGCCAGTGGCACTCACGTCACCTGCTCACCACGTTGCTCTCCAGCCAGGACGAGTCCGCCCGCCTGCTGGCCGAGGCCGACCTCGACCCAATGTGAGCGGCCATTAGCGCATCCGCCCGTACCGGAAGACCGCGACGGCGGCGCACGGGGTAAGGACAAGGAACGTCAGCGTGAGGATCCCGAGACCCGCCTTCACCTGGCTTCGCGGCGGTACCGCCAGGGTGCCTGCGATGCGGGAGAACGCGGCCGGAGAGACGCGGCTGGGCCGCGGATGCGGACTCGGACGCGTCGGCGGGCGGGCGGGCGGTGACGGCGGGCGGGCGGGCGGCGGAACCGGGGCTACCGGACTCGGAGTCGGGCTGGAACGGGGGCTAGGTGCCGGGCTTGCCGTCGCCGGGCGCGTAACCGGCGCCACCGGGCTGGTGGTCGTCGGACGAGGCGGCGGGGCGGGACTGGTGGTCGGCGGCTGAGGCGGCGGGGCCGGGCTCGTCCGCGTTGGGCAGGGCGACGGGGTGGTCGGGCGGGGGACGGGTGACGGGCATGGCCAGCGTCTCCCGTGACGGGGCCTGCGGAGATGGGGTCTCCAGTGCGGGTGGCCGGGTGTCGTCGCCACCGGCGTCGTGACGGGCAGGAGCGGTATCGGCGGCAGGCATATCAGCCAGCATCCAGTCCCGGCGGGCTGCTGCCGCGCCATCAGGATGGCCGCGGGCACCGGCGACCCGGCCCCGTGCCCACCCGGGACGTGGGCACCCGCGGCGTGCAGGTGCAGGGACATGCCCGCGATGACCAGCGGGGAGGTAAGGGCGAATGCCGCGCGGGAGGCCAGCGTGCTCGCTCTCAATGGACGCCAATCGCGGCGGCCACCGTGGCCAGTGGTTCCGGGCTAGTCGCGAGCGGGCCGGTGAACGGGTTGTTCAGCTGGAAGACCACGACGACGCCGATCGCCACCAGCGCGGCCTGCACGATGGCCACGCTGACCGGTATCTTGGCCCGCTTGATGCCGCCGGCGAACGGGAAGACGGCGACGATGGCCGAGGTGGCGATCACCGCCGCGAGCAAGCCGACCGGTAGCCGGCTCTCGGCCGCATTCTCGCGCTGGGCGCGGGCGCTGGCCAGGGCGCTGAGCTGGCCGGTGGCGTACTCCTGTGCGTCGGCGGCGCTGGAGGTCGACGTGTCAAGCTGCAGCGTCGACGTGCTCATCGCGGTGAGCTGGTGCAGGCTCGTGTCGTCGAGGGTGCCGCGCTCCATTTGCGGCCAGTCATGGTGCAAGACCGTGGCCAGGTAGCCGCGGACCTGCGTTCGGAGCGTGCCCGCCGCGGCCGGCGGCAGCCCGCTTGCCGACCAGTAGACCTGCTGGACCGCCACCGCCTCATTACTGACCGCCTGCTGCGCGGTGCCGATCGTCTGCCATTCCGTGGCCAGCGCCAGCGCCAGCACCAGCAGGTACAGCGCCGCAAGCGACGGACCGATAAAGCCAAGCGTGACGTCCTCGGCCTCCTGCTCGCGATGGCGAGAGAACCACGCGATCACGCCTGCCACACAAGCGCTGACCACCCCCGCCGCGAGCAGTATCCAGGTCTCCCGACCCAGCACTGACACCTTTGCCCCCGTCCCCGAGCGATTACCTTAAGTATTTGTAAAGGTGCTATCAGTGACCAACTATAGCGGCAGGGAACTAAGGAAAGCCAGTAACAATGTCCTGCATATTCTCCCGGAATTTCACACGCAGCAGGCGATGACGACACGAGGCCGCCGCATTTACGGCACAATAAACCGACATATGGGCGGATCGCGAGCTAAAGATCATCAACGACTGAGGTTACAGGCTGTGGCGGTGGTGGACGGACGTTACCCTTCATGATCCCGCGACGTTTGTCACCCAAAATGGCGGCCGAACGTCACACTTTCCTGCCAAGCAGCAGGCAGCCCAGCGGCCCTCGCCTCTGTCCGTAACCCCCGCAATGGAAGATCGTTAGGCCTCGTTGGCCCAGAAGAGCCTGAGGGTCTTGAGCTTCCGGTCAACTGGATAGCCCAGTTCTTGGAGGAGGTCGATGAGCTTCCATTCCTCATGCCGATATGAGTAGAAAAGATAGTCGTCACGGTCGGCAAAGGTTCCGGCCGGCTGTGTCACGAACCTGACCCCGGTATCCGACAGCGGCGGGATCACCGCTGCGGCCATGCGGGTCAGCGACAGCGGCCGGGCCCGGACTGGATAGACGTAAGCCAGGTCACGACGTTCCACGTACCGGTGGCCCATCCAGCCGAAGCCGCCGTCCAGGCGGAACTCGGCTCGTTCCCGGCCGACCGTGACGCAGCCATGCCCGCGCCAGCCCCCCAGATGGCGGCCGGGGATACGAGTGACGGCCTTCACTCCCCCGATGAACTGCACCGATTCCATCTCATTCATGGCGGCGGCTCGTCTCCATTAACTGGCAGTGGGCTGACAGCGGGACGTGCGCGACCTGGCAGTCGCATCGGCGAGCATACTGGCATGAACGCACACAGTGCTGACATCGCGATCGAGGCGCGCGGCCTGGTCAAGCGGTTCGGCAAGACAACGGCGCTGGACGGGGTCGACCTGTCCGCCCGCAAGGGCACGGTGCTCGGCCTGCTCGGGCCGAACGGCGCGGGCAAGACCACCGCCGTGCGCTGCCTGGCGACGCTCATCCGACCGGACGCGGGCACCGCCAGCGTGCTTGGCTACGACGTCCAGCGGGACGCGCACCAGGTCCGCCAGCTCATCGGCCTCACCGGGCAGTACGCCTCGGTTGACGAGATGCTCTCCGGCTTCAACAACCTGCTGATGATCGGCCGCCTGCTCGGCATTCCCCGCAAGCAGGCCAAGGCCCGCGCGAGCGAGCTGCTCGAGCGGTTCGGCCTGGCTGACGCGGCCACGAGAGCGGCCAAGACCTACTCAGGCGGCATGCGCCGCCGCCTTGACCTGGCCGCCAGCATGGTCGGCCGGCCTGCGGTGCTCTTCCTCGACGAGCCAACCACGGGCCTTGACCCCCGCAGCCGCAATGAGCTGTGGGCCATGGTCCGAGGCCTGACCGCCGACGGCGCCACCGTCCTGCTCACCACCCAGTACCTGGAAGAGGCCGATCACCTCTGCCACGACATCACCGTCATCGACCACGGAACGGTGATCGCCGCCGGCAGCCCGGATCAGCTCAAGGCCAGGGCAGGCGGCCAGGTGCTCGCCGTCACCCCGGCTGATCCGTCTCGTGCGGCCGATGTTCAGTCCCTCATTGCCGAACGGACCGGCCGCACTCCCGCGACGTCCGCCGACTCGGCCACGGTCACCGTCGTCGTCGACGACTCCTCGGTGGTGCCCGCGCTGGTCCGTGAGCTGGACGACAAGGGCATCGTGGTGGAGGAGCTCATGCTCCGCAAGCCCAGCCTGGATGAGGTCTTCCTGTCCCTGACCGGATCGGTTCCACCCGAGCCGCCGGCTACCCCCGCACCACAGATCGCCGGGAGCGCGCTGTGACCACTATGACCCCCGCTCGCCACCTGTCACCGCTAACCGGGCTGGCCAACACGTTCACGCTCACCTGGCGCAGCCTGCTCAAGCTCAAGACGAACCCGGAGGACCTGCCCGCCCTGGTCCTCACGCCGATCATGTACCTGGTGCTGTTCACCTACATCTTTGGCGGCGCGATATCCGGGAACGTCCACAATTACCTGCAGTTCGAGTTGCCCGGCATCCTCGTGCTCGCGGTCATCTTCTCGACCCTGGGCACCGGCCAGATGCTCAGCCAGGACATCGAGACCGGGGTGTTCGACCGGTTCCGCAGCCTCCCGATCGCCCGCTGGGCCCCGCTGTTCGGCGCGGTCCTCGGCGACGTGGCCAGGTACGCCCTGTCGGTCGCGGTCACGCTGGCGTTCGGGATCCTGCTTGGCTTCCGGGTCGAGAGCAGCCCGCTCGCGGCAGCCGCCGGGTGCCTGCTCGTGCTCGTCTTCGCGCTGGCCATGTGCTGGTTCTCCGCCCTGCTCGGGCTGATCGCGGGCAGCGCGCGTGGCGTGCAGTGGATCGGGTCGCTCATCTACTTCCCGCTGACCTTCGGCAGCAACGTCCTGGTCCCGACGGCCAAGCTGCCCGGCTGGCTGCAGGCGTTCGTCAAGGGCAACCCGATGACGTTCCTGACCGAGGCAGAACGGGGCCTGCTGGTCGGCGGCCCGGTCGAGACGCCAGTGATACGGACCCTGCTGTGGTCACTGGGCCTGGTGGTGGTCTTCGCCCCGATCGCGGTCCAGGTCTACCGGCGGCGGACCTAATCAGCCACGGCGTCAAGCCCGAGGGTCGCACGGGCTAGCGCGACGGCGCCCTCGAACGACAGGACGAGGCCGCCCTGGTAGGCGGCCTCGTAATCCTCCGCGCCGAGGACATCACGGGCAGCGGCCCGGACCCCAGGAGCGTCCGGGCTGCTCTCGTCAAAGGCACCACGCACCATGTGCGCCGCCCCGAGCATCCTCGTGGCCAGCGGGGGATCGCCGGCTGCCAGCACGTAGGCCGCGATCGCGTCCATCACCGCCGCGAGCGGTGGCCGCTCCACCCAGCCCGTCGCGGCGGCGAGGGCTTCGACGAGGAGCTCCCGTGCCCGCTGCGCCCTGGTCTCGATGAGGGCGACCATGGCCAGCCGGGCCCTGACCTGGGCCCGAAGCGCCTCCCACCACGCGGCCCGGTGGCTGCCTATGTCCTCGAGCACCACGGCGCACGACCGGGTGACCTCGGCCATGTCGCCATCGCGCCAGGCGATCTCGGCCCGCATCAAGCCCAGCCACCGGGTGGAGTCGGCATACCCCTTGCCCACGGCGGCCCGCTCGGCCTTGTCCAGCTCCTGCCACGCCCGGGCCATGTCGCCTGACCGGGCCCAGACGGTGGCCAGCCGGCCGCCGATGTAGGGCAGGTCGGCCCAGGTGCCAAGCTCACGCCCGAGCTCGGCCGACTCCTCGAGCGCGGCGATCGAGGCGGCATGGTCGCCGCGCAGCTGCTTGTACTCGACCAGCTGCGCCAGCGTGACGGATACACCCCAGTCATCGCCGAGCGCACGGAAGTCCGCCAGCGCCGCCTGGCAGTCCTCCTCGACGTTCTCCATGATGCCGAGCCCGCCGGTGTAGGACCCGCGATAGAGCCGGGCCATGGCGCGCATCCACGGATCGGGGACGGTCAGGTACGGCTCGAACGCGCCGATGGCCGCCTCGTGGTTCCCGTCGTAGAGCGCCAGCATCGGCTCGGCCAGGGCGGCCAGCGGGTGGAACCTCCAGTACTCCTGCGACCAGCGGTGCAGTTCCTCCAGCGCGTCGGCCAGCGGGGCACGGATGGTGTCGACCTCCCATGACCATCCGGCCGCGATCAGCGTGCAGACAACCTTGGCCTCGGCGATCGGCAGGGTCGCGGCCTCGGGAAGGTCAAGCGCAAGGGTGTCCTTGGCCAGCACGTCGCCGTCGCCATGCCCGAGTTGCACCCAGAAAAAGCTCAGCGCCCGGACCAGCAGCAGGCTGTTCTCGGCGTCGCCGCGGGAGATCGCCCAGCGCAGCGCCGCGCTCAGGTTGTCCTGCTCGGCCAGCAGCGTGCGGAACCAGCGGACCTGCTGGCTGGTGCGCAGCAGCGGGTCCGCCGTCTGGGCCAGGTCCAGGTAGTACCGCACGAACTGCCCCTTGACCGCAGCCTCCTCCCCCGCGTCGGCCAGCTTCTCAAGACCGTAGGCCCGGACGGTCTCCAGCATCATGTACCGGGGCTCGGTCCCGTGCGACCCGTCCTGGACCGCGATAAGAGACTTGCCGACAAGACTCGACAAGGTCTGAAGGACCAGGCGACGCGGCAGTTGCGCGGCGTCGTCTCCTTCAGCGGCACCGTCGGGGCATACCTGCTCGGCCGCGGGCAGCGTCGCCCCGGCGGGGAAGACCGCCAGGCGCCGGGCGAGTGCCCGCTCGGCCGCGGACAGCAGGTCCCAGCTCCAGTCCACGACGGCGCGCAGCGTCTGGTGGCGGGGCATCGCGCTGCGACTTCCGCCAGTAAGCAGCGCGAACCGGTCATCAAGCCGCTCCGCCAGCTGGCGGGGGGTCAGCGTGCGCAGCCAGGGCGCCGCGAGCTCGATGGCCAGCGGCATCCCGTCAAGCGCCCGGCAGACCCGCGCGACTTCCCCCGCGTTGTCCTGGCCGACCGCGAATCCGGGAAGCACGGCGGCGACCCGGTCCTCGAGGAGCTTCGCCGCGGGATAGGCGTGCACTGCCTCATCGCCGGGCGGCACCGTGAGCGGTGCGACCGGCCACAGGGCCTCTCCCGTGATCCGCAACGGCTCCCGGCTCGTCGCCAGGACCGTGACCGCGGGACAGTCGTCGAGGACGCGCGCGGCGAGCGCCGCCGCCGCGTCAATGACGTGCTCGCAGTTGTCCAGGACGAGCACGGCGTCGGCGGCGGTGAGGGCGTCCGTCAGCCGGTCAAGCGGGCTGCCGCTGCTTGACGCCTGCCGGGAGATGAGCCGGTCGTGGCGGTCGATGGCGCTGAGCACCGCGTTCGGGACCTGCTCGGGATCGCTGACCGGAGCGAGCTCGGCGAACCAGGCCTGACCGCCGGCCCGGGCGCACACCTCGCTGGCCAGCCGGGTCTTGCCGACGCCCCCGGGCCCCGTCAGGGTGACGAGCCGGTGCTCGCCGAGCTTCTTCAGCACTCCGGCCGTATCGCCGTCACGCCCGACGAAGCTGTTGAGCGCCAGCCGCAGCCCGCCGTGCGACCGCCGGTCCGCCTCCGCCTCCGCCGCGGACCCGACGGACCCGACGGCCGTAGCGGTCACAGCAGCCCCATCAGCCTCAGGAGCCACAACAGACCGGCAAGCCCTGGCCGCCGTATCAGGCGTGCTAGCCGCGTCATGCCGCAAGATGCTGAGGTAGGCCTGCTCGAGTGCCGGAGAAGGGTCCATCCCCAGCTGCTCGGCGAGCTGACCGCGGAAGTCGTGATAGGCGGCGAGCGCCTCGGCGTGCCGGCCGGCGTCGGCGAGGGCGAGCATCAGCAACCGTCGTGGCCGCTCGGCCAGCGGGTCAGCGGTCGAAAGGTCGCGCAGCTCGGCGACCGCCCCCGCGCGGTCGCCCAGGGCGAGATCGGCCTCGATGCGGTCGAGTCGCGCGGTGCTTCGCACCTCCTGGAGTCGCGCGATGATAGGCAGGGCGAATCCCTCGTCGGCCACCTCGGCCAGGGCGGGGCCGCGCCAGGCCGACAGGGCCTCGCGCAGGATCCGCGACGCCTCGGCGGAGTGCCCCGCCGCCAGTGCCCTGGCCCCGGCGCGGGCGTCGGCCTGGAAGGCGACCGCGTCCACTGACTGGGGCGGGACCGCCAGCCGGTAGCCCGCCGGCGAGGACTCGATAAGTTCAGCTGCGAGTCCCCCGTCGCGCAGGGCGGCGCGCAGCCGGGAAACAAGCGACTGCAGGGCGTTGGCCGCGTCCGCTGGCCGGCTGCCGGCGTCTTGCCCCCAGAGCCGGTCGATGAGCGACCAGGGCGGAACAACCTGGCCGGCCTCGATGGCAAGCAGGATGAGCAGCGCCCGCACCCGCTGCCCGCTAACCCGCACCGGTCGCCCGGCGTCATCCTGCACCGTCAGCGCGCCAAGAAGCCCGATTCGCACCCGTCTCCGCCGGTCCATCTCGCCTGAGTCCCTTGTACTCCTGACGATAACGGCTCCCGGTCAGCTTCTCGCGCCCGCGATCCGCGCGTGCGCACTGCCACCCGCCGTTACCTTCAGATATATCGTATTCAGGGCTGAGTCGCCTTCCCTACGAGCGACCGGTAGTGCATGTACCGGCCGGCCAGCCCGACCAGCACCACGCCGACGAGTTGTTCGTCGCGGTGGTAGCCGACGGCCACCTCACCGTCGAGGTCCCCCTCCAGGACCCGCACGTCTTCGAGGCCGGTGACGCCGAAGGACTGGATGCGCAGCTCGTACTGGTCGCTCCAGAACGTCGGCACCGCCGTGAATGGCCCGCCCGCCGCCGGGTCGCCACCGGTCAGGGAGCGGGCCAGCACCGCGCCCGCGTACCTGGCGGTGTCGGTGGCCACCGTCCAGTGCTCGACCCGGCCCGCCACGCCACCGAACAAGGGGTGCGGGAACCGGGCCACGTCACCGGCCGCGACGACGTCATCGCGCCCGCTGCCACCGGGGGTGACGCCGTCGCTGGCGACCACGCGCAGCCGGTCGTCGGTGAGCACGCCGTTGACCAGGTCCAGGCCATTTCCGTCGAGCCACTCGGTGTTCAGGAGCGACCCCACCGACTCCACCACCACGTCGGCCGCTATCGACGTGCCGTCGCTGAGGTTGACCGACTCGACGCGGGAATCCCCCACGAGGCCCTCGGGCAGTACGCCGAGCCGGAAGGTGACGCCGTTCGCCTCATGCCGGCGCAGCAGGGCGGCGGCCAGGTCGGCACCGACGGGACGCAGCATCGGCAGCGGCTCCGGCTCGATCACGGTCACCTCCAGGCCGCGCTTGACGGCGTGGGCGGCCACCTCGCAGCCGATGAAGCCGCCGCCGATCACCACGACCCGGCGGGCGCGGTCGAGGTCCTTGCGCAGCGCGTCGGCGTCATCGCGCGTGCGGATGGCGTGCCGCCCCGCCTCAGCACTGGTCAGCGGCAGCCGCCGCGACCGTGCCCCGGTCGCGGCGACCAGGCCGTCCCACTCCAGCCGCGTGCCGTCCTCCAGCGTCACGGTCCGGGCGGCCAGGTCGACGGCCGTCGCCCGGCGGCCAAGCCGCCAGCGCACGTCAGCCGCGGCCTTCGCCACCCGCAGCGGCAGCACGCTCGGGTCGAACACCGCCGCGATCGCGTCCTTGGACAGCGGCGGCCGGTTGTAGGGCAGGTGCGGCTCGGCGCCAAGGACGACGATCTCCCCGGCGAAGCCGGCCTTGCGCAGGGACTCGGCGGACCGCAGACCGGCCAGGCCAGCCCCGACGACGACGACGCGCACGGTGTACCCCTTTAGTCGCAGCCACATCCAACCCGCAACATCATCGCGCACGACTGGCCGTGCCGCCTGGTTCAGTCCGCGGGTGCCTGGCGAGCACGCTGGTAATGCCGGCGGGCCTTCATGCGGTTGCCACAGACCGCCATCGAGCACCACCGGGCGCTATTGGACTTGCTGTGGTCGATCAGGAACAGCCGGCAGTCGGGGTTCGCGCACGGGCGCAACCGCCCGGGACTTGCCGCCCGGAGAACATCCCAGGTCAGCACCGCCCGCGCCGCCGCTGACCGCCCCGGGGGGAGATGAAGCGTCCAGGTCAGTCCAGCGCCGGCGAAGGCCGCCTCGTAGTGCGCGCCATCGACCCAGCGGGCCAGTACCGCCGGGGCACCGGCCCCGCGGACGACCTCTTGCAGCGCCGAGCGCGCGGCCAGCAGGGCGCGCCACTCATCGGCCGATTCCCGCTGGCCGTGAGCGGCGAGCCACCGTTGCCCGGCGGCGACATCGGCGATCTCGTCGCGCTGTGCCCCGTCGATCACCGGGGTGGTGTTGAGCAGGTCGAGCAGCAACGCCTCGTCGGTCTCGGTCACCATCATCATCTAACCTCCAAACTTTCACTTGACAGGTTATAGCACAGATGCTTGGATCTAACCATCAATGTCGTTCAAGGGAGTTAGAGATGCCTGTCGTTCACCACCGATACGCGACCATCGCGAACCAGCGGATCTTCTACCGGGAGGCCGGCCCCGTCGGCGCCCCCGCGATCGTCCTCCTGCATGGCTTCCCGACCAGCTCGTTCATGTTTCGCGAGCTGATCCCGGCGCTGGCCGACCGCTACCACGTCATCGCACCCGATCATCTCGGGTTCGGCTACTCACCGGCCCCGTCAGCCAAGGAGTTCGACTACACCTTCGACGCCCTCACCGAGCTGACCGCCGGGCTGCTCGAGCAGCTCGGGGTCACCCGCTACGCCCTCTACGTCCAGGACTATGGCGCCCCGATCGGCTGGCGCCTCGCCCTCAGCAACCCGGGCGCCATCAGCGCGATCATCACGCAGAACGGCAATGGCCACGATGCCGGCTTCATCGAGGGCTTCTGGACGACGGTCTGGGACTACCAGCGCGCTGCGACCCCCGCCACCGAGGCCGCCATTCGCACCGCGCTGACCCTGGAGACCACCCGGTGGCAGTACCTGACCGGCGCGCCGGACGAGTCCGTGGTCAGCCCGGACACCTGGCACCATGACTTCGCCCTGCTGTCGCGGCCAGGCAACGACGAGGTCCAGCTCGCGCTCTTCCGCGACTACGCGACCAACCCGCCGCTGTACCCGGCGCTGCACGAGTACCTGCGCCGTCAGCAGCCGCCCGTGCTGGCCGTCTGGGGCAAGGATGACCCCATATTCGGACCGGAAGGCGCCCGGGCGTTCGCCGAGGACGTGCCGGATGCCGAGATCCATCTGCTTGACGGCGGTCACTTCCTCCTGGAAAGCGCGGGTGACCAGGTCGCCGAGTTGATCATCGACTTCCTCGGTCGCGTCGTCACCAGCCGCTGAAAGAGCCACTCACCCCCTAGGGAAAAGGAATTGCACATGACCTCGGACCTCACCGTCGTCCTGGCCCACGGCGCGTGGGCGGATGGTTCCAGCTGGGGCAAGGTAATCAGCGAGCTGGAGGCCGCGGGTGTGCGCGCCGTGGCGGCGCCGTTGCCGCTGACGTCGCTGCCGGACGACATCGCGGCACTGGACCGCACCCTGGCGCACGTGGCCGGCCCCGTCGTCCTGGCCGGACACGCCTATGCGGGCGGCGTCATCGGGTCGACCCGGGCGGCGAGCGTGCGCGCGCTCGTCTACGTGGCGGCGCTGGCACCGGACGAGGGCGAGACCGTCGGCGACGTCTTCAACCGGGGGACACCTCACCCGGCGGCGCCGACGCTGGCGCCCGACGAGCATGGCTTCATCTGGCTTCCCGACGAGGCCTTTCCCGGCGCTTTCGCCCACCGGGCCGCGGCCCATGAGCAAACCCTGCTGAGGGCGGTGCAGCGGCCGATCTCCGTCTCCTGCATCACCGCTCCCGTCGGACGGCCGCTTTGGAAGGACCGTCCGAGCTGGTACCTGCTCGCCGAAGATGACCGCATGATCCCGGCCGACAACCAGCGGTTCATGGCCCAGCGCATGGGCGCCACGACGCATGCGCACCCGGTCGATCACACGCCCCTGGTGACCGCCCCTGACCTCGTCGCCGGACTCCTCCTCGAGCTGGTGAAGAAGACCACTGTGCCCGACTGAACCAGGGAAAGCATTTCGCAACCATCACTGAACTATTTGCCTGCATATCAACAATCCCCCTCTCTTGCCGCCTATCCTTATGCCGTGAATGGACGCGAAGCGCATGAATTCAACCCGTGGACGCCGCCTCCGGGACCTTCCACGCCAACGGTGGTAATAGGGCAGCCGCCGACGCGGCGACGGCGGACGGGGCGGCGGACGGGCTGGATCGTGTTCTGGGTCACCCTCGGGCTGCTATTCGCGGCCTTCGTGGGCCTGTTCGTCGGGTTCCTCCTGACGTTCGGGGGCATCCGCGTCGAATCCAACACGATGACCCCCACGCTCCAGCCCGGGGACATGGCGCTCTACCAGCGCGGGGCGAGCGGCGTCGTGCGCGGTGACCTGGTAATCGTCGAAGCGCCAGGCGGCAACGGGGCGGTGCTGGTGCGGCGGGTGATCGGGATAGCGGGCGACAGCGTCATGTGCTGTACCGCGCAAGGCCAGATCGTCGTGGACGGCAAGGCCCTTGACGAGGGCTACCTGGCTCCGGGGCCGGTCACGAAGTACGCGGAGACGCCGTTCTCCAGGAAGGTGCCCGCGGGCGAGGTCTGGGTCATGGGCGACAACCGCGGCGACGCGGCCGACTCGCGCGAGTGGGGACCGCTGCCGACGAGCTCCATCGTAGGCCGCGTCCTGCTGGCGACCGGTCCGGGCGCGAGCCGGAGCCTGCTGCGAACGCCGACGACGTTCACCGCGAACGGGCTCGCGCCGGCCGATCACCGCGTTCCCCTGCCGATCCTGCTCATTGGCTTCGCCATCATCGCCGCCCTGGCGACGGTCGTGGAGGGGGTGGTCGGCCTCATCATCTGGCTGGCGGGCCGAGGCCGGCGCCAGCGGGCGCGGGCGCCGCAGCCCACGGCCTGGTGAGCAGACGTCGCAGGTTTGGCTCGCCATGCGGCGTGAGAGGACATGATCATGCGGATCGCGACCGCCGGCGCCACTGGCCGGATCGGGCAGCTCACCATCACCGCGCTGGAAGACGCCGGCCACCAGGTGGCACGGATCAGCCGCGGGGAGGGCATCGACGCCTACGCCGGCAGGGGCCTCGACGACGCGCTCAGCGGCGCGGACGCGGTCATTGACGTCACCAACACCCCGTCCCAGGACCAAGCGGAGATCGTCGACTTCTTCGGCACGATCACGCGGAACCTGCTCACCGCGGAAGAGCGGGCCGGGGTCAGGCATCATGTCCTGCTGTCCATCGTCGGGCTGGACAAGAGCGCCCGCTCCCCGCACTACGAGGGCAAGCGGGAGCAGGAGCGCCTGGTCAGCGCCGGAGCGGTGCCGTGGTCGATCGTCCGCGCCACGCAGTTCTACGACTTCGCCGCCATGGCGGCCGGATGGACACAGCAGGACGGGGTGGCGACGATCGCGCCGCTGCTCGTGCAGCCGATCGCCCCGGCCGACGTGGCCGCCGTGCTGGCCGAGGTAGCGGCGGGCACGCCCCGCGGCGGCACGCTCGACATCGCGGGCCCGGAAACCCAGGACCTTGTCGACATGGCCAGGCGCACCTTCGCCGCCCGCGGCCAGGACGTCACGCTCGTCCCGACCTGGCGCAGCGTCTTCGGCCCCGACATGGCCGGCGAAGTCCTGCTCCCGGGTGAGAACGCGCGGCTGACCGCCACCACGTTCTCCGACTGGCTCGCGGCGGGCGCTCACTAGCTATCTCCAGGGCCGTGCGCCCGGCTCGGCCGGGCAGGAGCACACTGGTCTGGTGCCCGATGAATACGAGATTGCCCTTGCCCGTGCCCTGAGCCACGCGACGAGCTGGCTGGATAGCCTGCCTACCCGCCCGGTCCCGCCGCAGGCCGATGTGGCCGCGGTGACGGCCAGGCTCGGCACCGAGCTGCCCCAGGAGCCGACGGCGGCCGGCGAGGTGATCGACCTGCTGGCGACCGCGTGCACGCCCGGTCTCGCGGCGATGCCGTCGGGACGGTTCTACGGGATGGTCATCGGCGGCACCCACCCGGCGGCGCTGGCGGCGGACTGGCTGGTCAGTGCCTGGGACCAGAACGCCTGGCTTCGGCAGGTGACGCCCGCCCACTCCGCGGTCGAGGACATTACCGGCGGGTGGCTGCTCGATGTGCTTGGCCTCCCAGCCGACTGTGGCGTGGGCTTCGTCACCGGCGCCACGATGTCGAACTTCACCTGCCTCGCCGCCGCGCGTGGGCTCGTTATGTCGAAATTCGGCTGGGATGTTGGCCGGGACGGATTGACGGGAGGGCCACGGGTCCGGGTGCTCGTCGGCGGCGAGCGTCATGACACGGTCGACCTGGCGCTACGGTACCTCGGGCTGGGAGCGCCCGAGGTGGTGCCGGTCGACGACCAGGGACGCATCGATGTCCAGGCGCTCGCCTCGGCGCTGGCCGACGGGCCTTCGGGGCCGACGATCGTGGTCCTGCAGGCAGGCAACGTCCACTCCGGTGCGTTCGACGAGTTCGGGCCGGCCATCGCGGCGGCCCATGAGCATGGCGCGTGGGTCCATGTGGACGGCGCCTTCGGGCTGTTCGCGGCGGCGTCGGCCCGGTACCGCCAGCTGCTCGCCGGATACGCCGGCGCCGACTCGTGGACCACCGACGCGCACAAGACGCTGAACGTGCCGTACGACTGCGGCATCGCGATCGTCAGGGACCGGGGCGCCCTGCGATCGGCCATGGGCATGGGCGGGGACTACATCATCCGCGACGCGGCAGGCGACCCGTTCGAGACGGTGCCCGAGTCCTCGCGGCGCGGACGAGCGTTGCCGGTGTGGGCCGTGATGCGCGCCCTGGGACGGTCCGGGCTCGCTGACCTCATCGACGGCCTGTGCGCCAACGCCACCCTCTTCGCCGAGGGCGTGGCCTCGATCGACGGCGCCCGGGTAGCGAACGACGTCGTGTACACGCAGGTGTGCGCGACCTTCGGGTCCGACGCGCGAACGGAGGAGGTCACCCGGCGGCTGCTCGCCGACGGTACCGCCTGGATGTCCGGCTCGCGCTGGCGCGGCCAGTCCGTCTTGCGCATCTCGGTAAGCAACTGGTCCACCACGGCTGATGACGTGGCGCGGAGCCTCGCCGCCCTGCGCAAGGCGGCGAGCTAGTCACCCGGTCACCGCGACGCGCCTGTCCGTGTTGAAAGAATCCAACTTTCGCAGCTTTGCAAGTCATGTTGGAAACTGGCAACATCGGCATGCTCCAGCTAGAATGCTGGAATGAGCCAACATCCTGGACCGAAGCCGTGGTTCTGGCTGCGGGGCGATTCCGGCGCGGGCAACGCGCTTGCTGGGGCACGGCGGGCAGCGGGACTCACCCAAGCGGAACTGGCTTCGCAACTTGAGGTTGACCGTACGACTGTCATCACCATGGAGTCCGGGCGCAACGCAGCCGTTAACCGCCTTCTGCGGGCATTCAACCGGATGGGCTATGACCTGATCGCCGTGCCCAAGACCGCCCGCGTATCGGTTGACCTCCATCCGGTGGAGGTTGACCCATGAGCCAGGAGCCACCGGACTCACTCGACGTCTGGCTTGATGATGCCCTGGTGGCACGGCTGACCGTGAACCGCCGACGAGAACCACGCCTCCGCTACCTGTCTGCATACGTCGACCAGCGTGGCGAGGGAGCACTCGGCCTGTCGGTCCCGCTTCCGGTCGCCGGACGACCTTACCGGGGCGACGTCGTTGACCACTGGATCGAGGGCCTGTTGCCCGAGGGCGAGACCAGGACGGTTCTTGAGCGGTACTTCCGAATCCGGCGCGGGGACGGATTCGGCCTTCTGCGGGCGCTCGGACGCGACTGTGCTGGCGCCGTGACCTTGCTCCCCTCCGAAGAAGCACCACCGGATGACCTCCACGGAGCGCTACGCCCCATGAGCGCCGATGAGGTATCGGAAGCCGTCTCCTCGCTACGGCAACGCCCTCTTGGCGTGGATGAGGAGACGAGGGTCTCCCTCGGCGGCCTGCAGTCCAAGCTCCTCCTTGTACAGACTCCGGAGGGTTGGGCGCGTCCACATGCCGGTGTCCCGAGCACACACATCCTCAAGCCTGACCCACCCGAGCATCCCGGCCTTGTAGCCGCCGAGGCGTTCGCGCAGAAGGCGGCGGCGCTGGCAGGACTGGAGGTGGCCGAATCGACCCTGGACACGTTTGGCGGTAGGACCGTCATCGTGGTGAAGCGTTTCGACCGGGAAGACCGAGCCGGGCGGTTGCGGCGCATTCACCAGGAGGACGGGTGCCTGGCCCTAGGGGTTGATCCCGGACTAGGCAAGTACCAGGCACTCGACGGCGCTGCTTCCTACCGGCGACTGGCCGGCGTTCTCGATGCCTACGCCGCTGACGGATCCCGGGAACTCCGCAGGCTCGCCGCCATGATGACCTTTACGATCGCCATCGGCAACACGGATGCCCACCTGCGCAACCATGCATTTCTCCACTCCGGGGGGACGCTCTCCCTTGCCCCGATCTTCGACGCCGCGCCGACCTCGGCGTTTCCAGGAACCAGGCAACTTGCTCTCTGGGTGGACGACCAGGCGCTTCTCAGCGTCGTCACTCGAGGGCACCTGGTGCGGGAAATGACGTCCTGGGGACTAGCGCAGAAGGTGGCCGAGTCGGTGATGGATAGCACCCTGGCTCGCCTTGCCGCGGCATACCCTCAGGCGGCACTTGCTGTCCCTGAGGTCCCATCAGCCATCGTCCAGTCGTGCCGGGACCGAACGGATCGGCTGCTGAGCGGCGCGTGACATCAGGCGCATAGGGCTGGATTAAGCGGCCTAAACAACGGTCTAAAGGACTCCGGCGGAAGTCTAGTCATTCGCTAGATGTGCACAGGCCCTACCCGGGCTCACCTTGGCATGGGGGTGGCGCGCGGGGAAACGGGGCGCCTATCCCGACCAATCTCGTGTACGGGAAAAGGAATCAGCCATGCCATCTAGACCTCGCGGCCCGCTGATGCGGGTCGCCATCATCCTGGCGGTGGTCACCGTCGTGGTGGGCACCCAGCTCATCCAGCCTTTGATGGCCAGCGCGCGGCCGCTGCCGCCGTTCGGCTCAGCGTCAGCGGAGCGGCTAGCGGCAAGCCTGCCGAAGACAAAGCCGCAGCCCTGGTCGGCGGCGACCGCGCGGCCGGCCCGGCGACCGCAGAAGACGGTAAATGCCGCCGCGCTACAGGCCCAGGCGACCGGGCAGGTCGCCGCCACCGAGAAGATCGCTCGCTACCAGGTCTCCTCCGGCCTCCTGGCCCTCCTCAATACGGGCCTGGGCCTGCGCGTGGGCGCATCGACGGAGCTGACCGGGGTCCGCTCCGGCCACACGCTGAGGATCTCGCTACCGGCCCCGGCCGGCCTGCAGCTCGGGCTGCCCGCGGGGACCAGCCAGCCGTCGTTCTCCCGGTCCACCCTGGTCATCGACACGACCACAGGGGCAGCCACGCTGGCCTCGACCGCGGCCGGAGGAGACACGCTGCGTCTGGCCATCAAGGACGCCGCCAGCGGCACCCCGGTCACCGGCAGCACCCTGACCGGTGACGTCACGCTTCGGATGCCGGTGCTCGGCGAGGAGACCAGCCTGTCCGGCTCGATCAGCTACCCGGCCAAGGACGGCAACGCGACCGCGTCACTGTCCGGCCGGCTGCCGGCGGGCGCCACCCTGGAGGCCGGCGTCGCCGGATTCGACGCGGGCGCCACCGTCACGCTCGCCGCCGGCGGGGGCCTGCGCGTCAGCGGGCCGGCGGTCCTCGGCCAACCGGGCCACCAGCTCACGGTGACCATGGGCGGCGCGATCGGCGGGAAGGACTGGACGTTCACGGTCAGTCGCTCCGCGTCGACCGCGCCACTGCCTGGCCTGGCCCTGTCGCCGGCCGCGAGCGGCACCGTGATCGACGACCGCGGCAGCGTCCGCTACGACGTGCACGCCAGCACGGCGGCGGCGTGGACCGCTGTCCCCGGCGCGGCCGTGACCGGCGCCGTTGAATTCTCGAACAAGCCGCCAAGCGGTTCTGCGGTTCCCGCCCCGGGCGTGGCCGGAAAGATCCCGTGGATCGATGTGGACGGCAGCGTGCGCCTCGCCTCCGGCGGGGACACGGTCACCGCCCACGGAATGGCCACGGTCAACCTGGCCAGCGGCAAGGGCCTGCTGTACGGCAGCGCCACGTCTCCCGTCAGCCTCGGTGCCGCGCCGGACAAGCTGGTACTTGACCAGGCCGGATTCCGCGGTGCGCTGAACGTCGACCATGGCACCGTCACCGGGTCGGTCCACGGCACCGGCCGGGTCATGCTCAGCGGCGACGGAAAGCCAGTCCCCGCCGACGCGGCGCTGACCCTGACCCCAGCCGGAAGCCTCGTCGCGGGCTTCCCCGTCGACCGATCGGTGCTCGGCCTGGGCACGCAAGGTCACGAGGACACCGCCTACTGGGCATCGGCGGCCGCGCCCGGCTTCACCGGCATGGGCGACGACACACGGCTGAGCCTGCCCGCGGGACTGTCGGCCACCGCGCCCCGCGGCACCACGCTGGCACACCCGGGCGTGCCGGTGACGGCCACTACTACCCGTTCTGCCAATACAACGGCCACCATTACCCGTTCGGCCAACACGGTGGAGACCTCCGCCGCGGACGGCAGCTCCTCCTACACCTTGTCCAGCGCGACGTATGACTTCCTCACCAACACGCTGAACATCCCGCTCGGCTCGGCGACGCTGACAGGAACGCTGTCCGGCTCAACCCTGACGGTCACCGCCAGCGCACCGACCCAGCTGCCATCGTCCCTGCCTTCCTGGATCGGGAACCCGGCCTACGTCAACACCCAGATCGTGGTGGACGAGTCCGACGATAGCCTCACGCTGACCGCCGCCACCGGCACCACCAGCGGGCAGACCGCCACCCTGTCCATCGCCATCGGCAGCGTGTCCACCGCGTCCCCGAGCGTTTCCGGCAGCCTCGCCCTGAACGGTGTTCCGTTCACCGGCGGCTCGACGGCGTCACTGACGTTCGGGCTCGGCTACGCCAGCGGCGCGCTGACCGCGAGCCTGTCCGGAACCCTCACCTACCAGGCCAAGTTCGCGAACGGGCTGATCACGATCCCGGCGGGCGCGACGATCACGCTCGCCACCGGGAACGGGGTCAGCGTCAGCGGTATGGCCGACATCAACTACGGCTCAGGCTCGGCTGAGATCAACGTCAGCGGCACGCTGACCGATCTCAGCAACTGGTCGCTGAGCGTCAGCGACGCCAACGCGCCGCCCTGGCAGGCGACGGCCAACCTGTCGATTACGCCCGACTTCACCGGCACGATCTCCGACACCGCGGGGTCGGTTGGCTTCGACCTGGCGACCGCGTCGGGCGCGGTGGTCACCTGGACGTCGCCCGACGATGGCGCGAGCAGCGTGTCCGTCACCGGCCTCGAACTGTCGAACCTGGCGCCGTCAAGCCAGGCCAAGTGCACATCGTCGCAGGTCGTCAGCACCGGCGACCTGTGGGCTGGCGTGGCGGGTCAGTTCACCTACGCCCCGACCGGTACGTCCATCAACGTGGGCGTCGGCGCGTCCGGCTGCCTCGACCTGAGCGCCGGCAGCGCCACCATCACGACCCTCGCGGCCGGGACCCTGACCGGCGAGTTCGGCAACAACCTGCCGTTCAGCGTCACCGCGGCCGGACTGACCGCGTCGCTCAGCACCAGCGGCAAGTACTCGCTGACCGGGACCGCCACCGTCGTCATCACCGCCTCGGGGGCTACTTTCAACGCGGGCCTGTCGCTGAGCAACGAGGGGATCGTGGGCGGCGTCCAAGTCAGCCTGGACAGCCTCGGCCTGCCGGGCAGCGGTGCGGGGTTCCTCTACGTCTCGTCCGCGGCGATGAGCAATTTCGACCCGGGCACGTTCGGGTTCTCCGGGCAGCCGCTCAACCTGCCGCAAGGACTTGTCGTCGGCCTCGGGGGCCAGTTGCCCGCCAACTTCACCACCGCGTTGCAGAAGATCATCCCGACCTTCCCAGCCAACGCCACGATCGGCGGGATGGCGAGCCTGTCAACCACGGGCTTCAGCGCGAGCCTGACGGTGGGCCTGGGCACGACCACCAGTGGCGTCCAGGTGTTCAGCGACAACGGAGCCACCTTCTACCTGGATGACCTGGGCCTGACGTTCGCCGTCACGACCAGCGCCAGCGTCACGGTCACGGTGTCGGCGACCGGGTACGCGCAGCTGCCCGCCCTTGACCCCGGGGTCACCAGCCCATCGCAGGCCACCGTGACGTTCACCGGCGCGCTCACCGTGAGCACCACGCCGAGCCTGTCGGTGGCGCTCGGGTTCAGCAACTGGGGCAGCACCGGTGTCCTCGGCGTCCAGGGACTGACGGCCAGCAGCTTCGGCGGCAGCTTCGGCCTGACGCTCGAGGGCGAGCTGCCGATCCCGACGATGGGCTTCTACGCGCACGGCGTCCAGCTGCCCGCGCAGTGGGCGTCCACGATCGGGCTGGTGCCGGGCTCAGAGATCTCGTTCGACGTGAACCTGTCCACGTCGCAGCCGGTGTTCAGCTTCTCGATCATCGGACAAGGCGGACAGGGGGCCCTGACCCCGCTGGCCATCGATCCCAACCTCTCCCCCACCGTGGTCGACTCGTTCATCGTGAGCGAGGCCGAGTTCGAGTTCGCCCCCGAGGGCGGGACCGACCCCGGGACGGGCGACGCGATCGATGGCGTTGCGCTGTCCTTCAATACCTACGTCGACGGTGTCGGGGTCAACGTCGCGGCGTCGGTGAACCTGACCTCACCCTCGGTCACCGCGTACGTCAGCACCACCCCGTTCACGCTCGGGCAGCTCCAGGTCGGCGCCACCGACTTCAACCTGAGCCTCAACCCGACCAATCCCAGCTTCGGCTTCAGCGCCTGGACCAGTTACGGCAGCGACTCCTTCTACACGACCATCGATCTCAAGTTCGGCTCGACGATGAATGACGCGTCGATCTACCTGACCATGACGGCCGGGCTGCCGTCCTACTTCTCCGGCTACGTCTACTTCAGCGGTCTCGTCAGCGGCGACGGCAGCGGCGCCACGTTCTACGCCAGCGGCAGCGCCTCATTCACGGCGGGCGGCACCACGCTCGGCCCGGTGAGCTTCTACCTGAACATCCCGGGCGGGCTGAGCTGGTCGGCCTACGAGAGCTCGATCACCCAGATCACCCAGTACCTGCTGAACGCGGGCACCTCGGCCAGCCAGATCGTCCAGATCCTGGAGGGCCTCGGCTATGACACCTACGACATCATCAACGCCCTGGGCGACATCGGCGACTACAGCTCGACGTGGATCAGCGACCTAGCGGCCGCGTTCGGCTTCAGCTCGACGTACTACGACATCTGGAACGCCACCTCAAGCGGCCAGCGCCTGGTCCTGGACGTCAGCGGCGCGTCGCAATCACCCAGCGCCAGCGTCATCACCTATTCGTGGAACGGAGGATCCAACCAGGACTGGGCGTTCGTGCCGAGCCACTCCTCGGGCTGGTACAACATCGTCAACGAGAACAGCGGGCAGTGCCTGACGGTCCAGTACAACACCGCGACCCCCGGCAACCCGCTCATCCAGTACCCGTGCAACAGCGGCCTCAA
>Ga0335072_10000810_pt1 | contig 55362 bp, 49 predicted proteins | sample Lox_Sample_21_FD_206725 | JGI IMG/M metagenome (GOLD analysis project Ga0335072, IMG submission 206725) | Soil microbial communities from Loxahatchee National Wildlife Refuge, Florida, United States - Lox_Sample_2.1 | ecosystem: Environmental > Terrestrial > Soil > Wetlands | place: USA...
CGGGCTTCGTCCTCGGTGTAGCCAAGCGACTGGATTGCGCGGATATGTTCGCAGGAGATTTTCATAGGGAAAGGATCTCCGCGGTGAGTTCGTGTTGGTCGAGTACGCGGCGAAGATGATCAGCCTCTCCATGCGGGGTATACAGAGAGAAGCCCGCGTGAACCTTATCCGCAACGTGGCGGCCTCGGTAGTGCTCGGTGACCAGCTCCAGATTGACACGCGCCGCATCACCCTCGCGTGTCTCATACTCGATGCGAAGGTCTGGGACGGGAATTTTGTTTCGCACGACTTGGAGTCCGTGACAAGCGGCAATCTCAGTACGGGCATCGGTGCCGAGCCGGGCGATCTCGCGATTGATTTTCCTCTTGAGTTCGTAGTCGAGGATCACCCGGAGATTGCGTCCGCCCTTCGCCTCAATCCGGGTGGCCTCCTTCTGGTAGAGGCGGTAGAGGTTCGCGTCGTGGTTGGCCTCTCGTGGCTTGACGAAACCGTAGTAGGCGGCTTGACCTTGCGGTGCGAGCCGGTTTGCTCGAAGCAGGCGATGTCCTCGCTTGGTGAGCGTCAGAAGTTCGCGCGGAGTCGCTTCGGGGCCTTCGAACGTGCCCGTGCGCGCGAGGCCTTGCCGGACGAGATTCTGCACGGCGCGCGCGGCCAGTTCTCGATTGCCCGCGTAGGCGTGTTCCGAGAGATCGTTGGAGGCAATGACGCGGAACTTTCCTAGTTCGACGATGGTACGAATTTCGGATTCGTTCAGGCGATAGCCGCGATCCCGGTCGTATAGCACGGCGCGCCCGTCGCGGAATTGAATATCGGGACGACGAGCTTCCGGCATCCGTTCCGACGTGCGTGTTGGAGTGCGGGTTGGCGCGGTTCTCTCGTCCCGGTCTCGATCCGGGGTGGGAGGCTCAACCGGGCGAGCATCGGAGTCAGAGAGGTCGCGGCCGAGGTCTGAGAAATCAGGCGGTGTGAAGTCGCGGGACATTCACTCTTGCTCCTCGGTCTCGGTTGGGGAGGGCAAGGGGAAGCTGCCGGCGAGGGCCTGGTTATCCACGTGGGTGAGCTTCCGGCCGGTGTCCTTGAGAAAGAACTTGCGCTGGATTGCGTACGATGCCGCAAAGAGATTCACAAAAAGGATGGCGAGCCACAGGAGAATCACACCTCCGTACTGATGAAACAGGATGTGGCGGTACGGAACGAGAAACTTGAGCTGCCCGAGAAGCCAAAAGCTCCCAGCCAAGAGAATGGCAATCGTGGCGAGTAAAGTGTTGGCGATCATTGGGGTTTTCCTCGGTCAGAAAAAGAGAAATAGTTGCGAGGTTTGCTCGTAAGACCGTAGGGAAGCGGGCGGAAAGCCGGAAAGCACCGGAGGCCCTCACGGAGCGCGCCTGGGGTATCCCCAAGCACAGTCGAGCGAGAAGGCTGTGGCGTAGGCCGGGAGGAAGGGCGGCGGAAAAAGAAGGACGGGGCGCGCGGAGGTTGGGCCGAGGATGCGAGGCGTCCGCCCGCGACTCTTTCAGGTAGAGAATGGAATGCGGCGATCACTTAAAGGCCTCGTCTTCACGGAAGTAGGTGATACTCAGCCCCAGCGGATTGATGGGAATGAGTTCGTTGGGAACTTGTGACTTAAAAATGAAGACGAAATTGGCGGTGTACAGATCGCGCTTTAACTCGCTATGGTCGGCGGGAGAGTAATAGACCATGTAGAAGTCCACGCGGGCCTTGTAGGGGGGCGCCTGCATGTCTTCGAGCGCGACTTTCTTCACTTCAACATCGATCTCGGGAGCGGCAGTGTTGGTGAGGAATTTCTTGATGATGTCGTCCTTGCGATAGGCGTCGAAAATGCCGTCAGCGAGCTTGCCGTCGAGGAAGTACAGGGACTTCGAGAAATCGTTCTGAATGGTGTAGCGATTGCGGCGGTAATACAGCACACAAAACTGCGACAGGAAGTACTTCGCTTCGGCATCCTGGGGTTTGTACTCAAGGTTGTGGTAGTTGATGGCTTCGGCGCGTCCCAGGTCGTCGATGCGGATGACCAGAGGACGGAAGTTCTGGAACGTCCGGATCGTTTTGAGGTCCACAAGAGCCAGGCCAACGGCCACAAGGCAAACGAGGACAAGTGCAATCTTGAGGTAGGTGTTCGTCACCATGGGATCACCACAGGATTCGAGATACAGGCGCTTTGCATCATGGAAGCTCGCATCTTGGTTCATCACATCACCCGATTCAGAACGCCGGCGGGCGCGTCGAGCAGGCTTGCGGAGGAGCCTCCAGCGGTGCCGCTGAAAATGTGGTTTGTCAGCGAGGGAATTTTCAGAAGGACGTAGATCGATGCCAAGAACGTAATAAAGAGCACGGGAAACCAGCCAACGAGTTGCACGGTGGAGAGGGTGCCGGCGGGCGGCAGGCGAAGTGCGCCGAGCATGAGATTTCCGATGATGTACACCACAGCGGAAGCGATCACTTGGTAGAAGGCGTATTGCAGGAAACAGCGGAGCCAGCCCCAGAAGAGCCATTCGAGTTTCGGAACGATGAAGAAAGGCACGAAGATCGGGCCCACCAACACACAAACCGCAGTGGCAATAAATCCGTAGGCGATCACAACGATGGCCACAGCTTGAGCCGCCGCGAGCAAGACCGTGACGATGACGTAGATGGCCGTGCCGAAAATATCTCCCCAACTGGGGGAATCCATGCGGGATTCGAAGTCGGCAACTTGGCTGACGACGGTTTGTAGCTGGGCTTGATCGATCTTACTCGAAAGAAACTGGGCCTCATCGGTGACGAGATTATGAAAGCTGGTCCCGATGCCGGGGATTGGGGTGCTGTAGTAGTTGATCATCGCGAAACCGAAACTGATGGTCAGCACCAGACTCGCGAAGTTGTCGAAGTGGAAGGGTGATCTGCCGCTAGACGCTGCGAGGGCCGACTTCACGCCGTACCAGACGACGAGAATGGTGGCGAAAGAGCGGAAGAGATTCTGGCCCATGGCGTCGAAGAAGCCGAGGTTCTGGGTGAGCAAATTATTGATTGCCTGAAAGATGTACTGCAGGAAATCGGTTTGCACTGGTCAGCTCCTTCGACGCTGGGCGTTTTGCTCCGCGTGCCTTACGGCATGCGGAAGGTTTCGAGTGAATTGGTGATGGTCCCGGTGACCTGGGTGATATTCCCGGCCATGCTCGCTTGGCGGCCGATATCGGTATTGATGGCGTTGGTGGTGGCGTCGCGTTGCTGCTTGGCGAGGATTGTCTGCTGCTCAAGAAGCGAAGCGAGGAGTTTGTTGGAATCCTGAAGGGTGCGAAGCGTCAGGACTCCCGCTGCGTTGATCTTGTTCAGGACCGAAACTTCGGTGTTGAGATTAGAATCGTCCGAGAAGGAATCCTGTTCGAGGTTGCTCATTTGTGTCTGAATGTTCTCGGCGCTGCCCCGGATGGAACCGATGGTAGCCATGGCGTTCACATTCGCGCCATCGGCTAGCTGCACCGTGGCGTATTGGGATTGCACGCGGTCTAGTTCGAGTGGGTCCATGCCGGAGAGCTGGACGCTCCCGTAGGGGAGCAGTTGTGTGGTGGATTTTTGGTAACCGGTCGAGACCGTGGGGAACACGCCGGAGTTGATACCGCTAACCCAGGAACCGGTATTCCCGAAGGTATTGAGGGCTGTCACGTTGCGCCATTGCGAAAAAAGCGCGCGGTAGCGCGCGGGCATGTTCTTGATGAATTGCGCCATCTGCAGGGCGAGGTTGAGCTGGTTGGTGATCTGGGCGTAGCTCTTTTGCAGCTCAATCAGGTGTTGTTGAAGCTGCTCATAGCGAAGCACCGCGTTTTGATAGTTGGTCGGGTCGTAGACGATGCCGCTGCCGAACTGGGCGGAGGCGGAACCGACTGCGAGGGCCATCACGAGCAGGAAAATCACGACCTTTCTTTTCATCGAATCCTTTGTCCTTTCTTTCAGGCTTCCTACAGGTCGGAAGGCATTTTGTGGTTGTTGTAGTCGGGCAATGCTAGATCGCCGGCAAGGTAGACCTTGACGCGGTGACCTTCGCGAATGGTGATCGTGGGGGGAACGTTCAGAAATCGGTCCAGGATTTGTGCGGAGGATTGCGCCACGCTTCCGGCAAATCCCTGACGCATGAGGTCGCTTCCGGAAGAGGTGAGCGCGCTGCCGGTTCCCGCTTCGCCAACTGCGCCGATTGCGCCAACCGCGAGCGAGACGCCAAAGATGCGGAGATAGTGGTTGTTGACCTGATCGCGGAGGCCGGTGTCGCCAATCTGGTTGAGCCCCTTGAACCCGTCGAGGCTGACGGAATATCCATCGGGCATGAGGATGCGGTGGAAGGCCACGGCCAGACGCGTCTGGCCGAAAGCATCGACCTTCTTGGTTTCGCCGAGCAGCTTCGATCCTGCGGGGATCAAGAGGTGCTGGCGGTCGTTTGAGTAAACGTCGGTTGAGAGCAGGCATTCGATGGGGCCGGAGAACTGCCCTTCGAGGCGATTGACGAGGACGGTTTCGAGGATGGTTCCTTCAAACAGTACGTAGGTTTTCCCTGCCGCCGCGTTAGCGGCGCCAGGTGGCACGGCGGCAGGGTTTCTCACTTCCTCCTTTCGATCATTGGTCGCTTCCGCGGAACTGGTTCGAGGCGGCACGGGTGCGTAGGTACCGGCCGCCGGAGAAGCCGGGTTCGGCTGCATCTCTCTTAAGAGTTGAGCCATCTGAGCGGCGTCGGGTCCAGCAGGGACCGGTATTGGTGTCGGAATCGATGCTTCGTTTGGGGGTGCCGGGGCGCTTGCAGCAGGCTTGCGGTAACTCAGCGCGACATTGGAGGCAAACAGTGAGGTGTAGGCACGCTTTTTGCGCTCTGCCTGGATTTGATCTTCGGGCCGCTCCCCGGTTGGAGCACCCGAGCTGTTTTGCGGTTGGGATTGCTGCGGGTCTTGCTCGGCGGTTCCGAGTAAGTGGGTTTGTTGTGCGAGCGCGTTCTGCGCAACAAGTTGCTGACGCTGTAGTTCCTCAATGCGGCTCTGCATTTCCGCGATCTTGGTTTCGTTAATTTCGAGTGGGGCGGGCAGCGCCGTCGCGGGCGACAGTGCCTTGGTAGGAGCCGGCGGTTTCTTACCCCCGGTGAGCCACATGATGGCGACCATGAGGAAGGCCAGCCCGATGAGGAGCCATGATTGGACGTTCTTTGGGAGAAGGCCCTGGGGTTTCGGCGCTTTTTCCTGGATTTGTACAGGTGTGGGTTGGGCAGAGTCGGTCATGTTCGCCTCTCAATTGACAGCGGTGCGCCGCGCAAACGGCAGCTTCTTTTTGCCGATGGCTAGGTAGCCGGAGTCGATGATTTTCGGCGCGATATAGACGCCATTTTCGAATTGGAACGAGATCAGGTTGGGTTTGCCGTCCTTGAGTTCATAAAGGGCAGGTTTCTCGCGAGCGGCGCAACGAATGTAGGTGAACGCATCGTCGTGATAGATGGCAGAGACGAGGAACGGCTCCCGCGCTGCTTTGGGGTCGAGCGGATAATCAAACTGAAGCTTGGTCGCGTATGTGGAACGAAAGCGGTTGACTTGCTCGGCGGCCTTGCTTTCGGCAGCGTGAATCTGATCCGCCGCCTGCGTACGCAGTGTTTCGAGTTCCTTCTTGTACGCTTGGGCCTCGCCCGCACTGACATAGCCGCGCAGGCCGCTGTTCACGGCGACGGCCGAACCTTCCTTGGGTTCAATGAAGATTTTGAGATCGGGCTCGGCATTCGGCTCGTTGCTGATTTCGGTTAGCAGAAACGAATAGACGTGGCCACTCGCCGTAATGAGGTTCAAATTGCTGCGGATGCCGGCCTGGGCGGGATGAACGTAGCAGAGGTTATGGGCCCCGTTGATGACCCAGAATTCCTTGTCGCCCGTTGTAAAGTCGAGAATTTGCTCGTCTTCGGGGAGGACAAGGAGCGTCGAAAACCGGAGTTTGGCGCGAACGGGGACGATATCTTCTTTCGCATACTTCACAATGCGGGCCTCCGCGGTTCCCGCGCGCGTAGGTGAAGCGCCGAACGCAACCACGCCGAGAAGAAGAGCGGCGAGGGCGCTGAGGAATGGACTACGGGATTGGCAATAAAATCGTTGTTTCATCGAACTGCTCCTTTTGAGATGGAATGGTCCTGCTCGGAACTCATGTGGCGGTCGGAAAACAGACCGGCAAACCACTGCAGAGCGAAGATGGCTGCTGTAAATAATCCCGCGATGGCGAGGGGCAGAAATGGGTAGAGCGGATCGTGGGCTACCGCCACGGGTTCGAGGGCAGGAAGAAAAATCATCGCTGCCCTCCTGCTAGGATTTCGAGGCCCTTTTCAAATCCGTAGGTTTCGAACGCTTCCTTGCGCTTCTTGTTGTCATAGGGGTCGTTGGTGTAAAGCCAGTAGCTCTTCGGGTCCACGTTCAGGTTGGCGACCTTCGCGAGTTCCGGCGTCTTGATCAGGAACTGCTGCTTGGGGATCAGGTTCGAGATGAGCTCGACTTCGGTCTCGTTCAGGTGGAACTGACGCCGGTAGAGTTCCCGGTCCATGTCGGGGTTGGCGAGGAAGATCTTGGTGGCGCAGCTTTCGATGATGACGTCGAGAATGTCGGAGCGTTTCAATTCATCGAGCGATTGCGTCGAGAGCACCATCGCGGTGTTATGCTTGCGCCAGGTCTTGAGAGCTTCGACCACGTATCGCTGAATGCTGGGATTCTTGAGAAAGACCCAGGCTTCGTCGATGAAGAACGCTTTGAACATGGAGGTGATCTTCCGGTCGGCGATGACGGCGTTGGCGCGGTGCAGGATGTAAAAGAGGAGCGGTTCGAGAAGTTCCGGGTACTGGCTCATGGCCTGAAAGTCGAAGCACTGGAATCGGGAGAAGGAAACGGTGTCCTCGGCATTGTCGAAAAGGAATCCGAACTGTCCGCCCCGCGTCCATTTGGACAGGCGGCTTGCGATGTCGCGGCCGAGGGTGTTCGCGAGCACACCCAGAGTGCGAAGCGCGGGGTCGATGGAATACAGATTTTCGACTTGGTGGTACAGATCGCGTTCGGTGGCAGGGTCGAACTCGCCGGCCCTTTGGCATTGAATTAAAACTTTCAGGAACAGTGCGAGAAAGTCGAGATTTTCCTTCGTCGGTGGCAGGGAGAACGGGTTGATCTTGAAATCGTGGGATTCTAAGCCGACACGCACATACGATCCGCCAAAAAGCTGGGTGAGATTCTCAAAGCTGCCGCCGAGATCGAAGATGAACGTGTGGGGGGCGTATTTTTGCAGGTTCGTGATGAGGAAGTTGAGCAAAAACGATTTGCCCGCGCCGGTGCGACCCAAAATCATGGAGTGCGCAACATCCCGGTAATGCAGGTTCAGGAAGTAAGGGGTGTGATGGTTGGTCTCGAGGACCGCGAGATACTCCTGCCGGAGGTGGGCATTGCGAGGCTCGCCCGAGTGAAGGGTGAAGAGAAAGGAGAAATCCGCGTAGTTGGTGTTGAGAAGATACAGGGTACGAAGGTTGAAGACGTGATTGCCGGGAACGGCCGCGAGAAAGGCATTGAGGAGGTTGTATTTTTCTTCATAGAGCTGGGCATCGTGGACGCTGAAGACCTTATAGAAGTCGGCGCATGCGCGGTCCAACTTTGCCAAATCGAGGTCGTATATCACCACGGTCAGAGAAAAGTGGCCGAAGTAATTTCCGTGCAGTTCGATTTCCTTGATGCCTTCGCCCAATTCCCTAACCTGGGATTCTTTCGAATCGTCGAGAAGCACGTCTTGGGGAGCCGCGTCGTTTAGGTTGACTTGGCTCATGAATGAGCGCTTGGTGTTGTGGAAGTGGCGGCGCTTGGCCTGGATGGCCCGGCGCGTCTTGCCGGAGTCCTCTTTCTTCCATTCCGTCACGACGTAGTAGTTGGCCTCGACTTCGAGCAGGCGTTTGAAGATGAGAGGAAAGCTCTGGGCGGAAGGTTCTTTGAGCGTGAGGACCTTGACGTAGTAATCGTCCAGCAGCAAATGCCCGCGGTGGCATTCAATGGGAGATTCGGGAAGGTAGTAATCGAGGAAGGTGTCGTGCTTGAGCTTGGCGAGTTCGAGCTTGGCGGGATGGAAGTTGAGGGTTCTCTTGAGAACGCGGAAGCTCTCCTGCTTGTCGAGAAGCCGGACAGCGAGGAAGTCGCTGACGTGAAGAATGAAGCTGCGCGCTTTCTGGAGGAGTGCTGTCTCTGCTTCACTGACATGCCGGCCAAGAACGACGGTCTGTTTCTCGGTCGAAAAGTGGGCGCGCAGCTCGCCAATGGCTCGTTTCGGATCGCTCGTGAGATGAGCGAGCGCACTCGCAAGCTTGTGCGTAGCCTCGAAACCCCCATAGAGCACGACGAAGTAAACCGACAGTGAAAAGAGCGTGTCGGCCTTGCCGGCGAGATAGGCGATACGGTTCTTGATGGCCGCATCCACGATAGGATTCGCATAGAGTTTGTAGGGGATGGTTTCGTTGTTGCGTTTGAACAGGTATTGGTAGACGCGGCAGTTTTCATCGAAGAGCTTCAGCGCGGATTCCAGGCGCTTCGTGAAACCATCAACCGCGGCCGCATCGAGGCACTCGTAGTCCACGCCGCGCACTTCAAGGATGACGCCGACCTCACCGGTCTTCGTGAGAAAGACGTGCGGACCGATGAAGCCAAAGAGATTGACCTGCTCGTTGAGCGAGCCGGTCTCGCGATAGTTTTTAAAGATGCCACTAAGCCTGAACATGGCCTTCCTTTCGGACCAAGATCGGGGTGAACTTCATGGGGTCATATTGGGCTCGCAGTTTTGCGGCTGCGAGCAAGAGCCGGAGAATTTGTGGGTCGGTCTTCGTCGCCCAGCATGCTACGAAGTACAGCAGGAAGAAGATCAACACTCCCCCGGACAGACTGTTGAGGAGGTTGAACGTCGCCGCCCCGAGGCACATCGCGAAGAAAAACAGCTTTCGCTCCGCTCCGAGGATGGTTAATGGTCGGGAAAGCGACCGATGGACCAAATTGATGCGCCTGCTGTTCGTCATTCGCGTTTGCTCGACAAGCTCGCTGCAGACCGGCTAGCCGGGGAATAGCCAAGAAAGAAAGTTCACTGCGGCGATTGCCATCCCAACGCCGAACAGCACACCCGCGAGAATGCGTTTCGATCCTCCCTCGCCGAAGGCGAATGTCAGTCCGGCCACAACGATGGCGACCAGGGACAGCCCTCGCGCGATGGTGCTGGTGAACGCCGTTTGAAGGACGTTGACGGCGTTCTCCCAAGGCGAGGTGCCCTGCGCAAACACCGGGACGGCAAGGAGCAGAACGACGGCGATGGGCAAGAACCTTGACGAAAGCCGAAAGACACGCAGAAACCTGCGACGTATTTGATTCATCTGATGACCTCGCTCAGCTTTGCTGATGAATTTTGGGAGTTCCCGCAAGGACCCTCTTCAACCCGAACCGCTTCCGGACCCACAGGACTGTCTGCTGATAAGGCGCTCGCATCGTCCAGAGACACCAGGAGCGCTAGCTCCGAGAGCAGAGTTGTGTGGGCCCGGGTGTTGTCCGGGTTAAAGAAAGAATCGGCGGCTGAGACTCACGACTGCCGCCAGCCCCATCTTGTCGGGAACTCCCCCCTCATATACCTAATCAGCCACGAAGTCGGAAAATGTGTCGCGACAAAAGAAAGATTTTTTATTTTTCTTTCAAGTCGCATTCTGGCGGGAGGGTGAGGAGCACCATCGGTGGGAGCATGGTGTTCTCCTTAGTTCCCGCATCGTCTCTTATGGTGTGGGTTGCCGGTCGATGGTCGGGCTAAGCGCCGGAGCTTGGTCATCAGGCGCTTCACTCTTTGCCGGAAGAGATTGGATGTTCGGCGAGTGGAGCCTGCGACTCCGGCATCAATCGCTTCATCCAGCTTCAGGTCAATCAGTAGGTTTATCTCATCGGGGGTGAGGTAGGCCCTTTGCTGACACAAGTTGAGAAAATGCCGCAAGATGGCATGCCGCTCAAAGGATTCCTCCGCCGTTTGCGTGAAAGAGAGCCCGTCGCCGATGCGCTGGACAACAAACTGGGAGGTGGACTGGAATTCCCGGCGTGCCCATCGAAAGAGGCTCCTTCTGAGTTTCCTTGCCACGACAAAACCGAAGTGGGAGCGCTGCGCCTGCCAAGACCTTGACCGCAGACACTGAATGAGAGTGGTGAGGGCAACTTGCGAAATGTCTTCGCGGGCAAGGAATTGATAATGGTAGGAGACATGTCGTACGGCGGCATGAACTGTCGGCATGAAAACAAGCAGCAAAACCTTTTCGAGATAGTCCCAATGATTGGCGGCAGTCGGGCCGGACAGAAGTTGGGCGAGTGCCAGGTCGGAGAAAGTGACTCCGTCTTCCGTCGTTCGGCACCCGTGTATGCTCGCCACCAAATGGAAAACGGTTGGAAAGCCGGCGAGGAGAGGCTTTTCGGCAGCGATTTGACGATAGATATGGTGAGCCTCGGGGAGTGCCAGTTCGAGCCCAATGCACTTTTCTATGTCGCAGACGGTGCACGTGCAATGCGTGTGTTTGCCCATGACGCGATTCCTCCGGTCGAGGGCACAGCACAGCGTGGCCGGGAGCGGGACAAGTTCTCGGTTAGTTTCGACGGTGCTGGTGGTCGCGCGGCGATGGCACGGGGCCGCCAATGAACCTCCGCGCGAGGGACGTATACTGCGAAGCGTTTTGATCTCTGTGGTGTTTTTCTGTTCACTGACCGCAAATGCGTACAGCACGAAAAAAGGGCTCCCGACTAAGTCGGGAGCCCTTGAGCGAAGCGCCGGTTAGTACGGCGCATTGCCGGTCTCAGCGCCATCGCTGGCGTCGGAGCCGGACGGAGCCGATGGCGGATCCGCCTCCGCACGGCTGAGCCTGCGCACGGAATTCGCGCGCACGCTCCAGAACGTGAGCTTCGCGGCCTTGGCCTTCTTGCTCTTGCCGTTCTCGCGCTCGTACTTCGAACTGACGAGCATTCCATCGACAAGAACGTGGTCGCCCTTGTGGAGGGTGTCGGCGAGTGCCGTTGCAAGGCGGTTGAACGCAACGACTCGGTGCCACTCGGTTTTCGACTGCCACTCGTCGTTCGCGTCTTTCCACGACTGTTGAGTGGCGACCGAGAGGACCGTGAAAGTGTCCCCGTTGCCGCGCACTTGCCGCTTCTCCGGGTCTTTCCCGAGGAAGCCAATTAATTGGACGTGATTGAGATACATAAGAAAAAAATCTCCATTTCTGCCCCAGTTTCTTGGGGCACTCAAGAGCGAGTGGATACTGCTCCCAAGGCAAGCGCCTGCATTCTGGGAGGGACCCAACGAATCAAAGGGAGGAACCGATGAAAGCAGAAGGCGTGCCGACGCAGGGCGCAGGAATTATCCCGAAGCTGTGCCCGAGAAAATGAGTGGTGGAAATGGAACATGGATCGAATCGTCCAATTAGTGTTCGGAGAGAGCGGAGGTGCGTCGTGCGGCGTACGGGACTTGCTCGACGCGAGAGCGCGGTGAACAAGGAAATGAGTGTGACCCGAACGAGGTTGGCACCACGCCCACGCCTTTTTGACGGAGAGCCGTCCACGAGGGGGCCCGTTGCTAGGGCAATAGGAGAGTGCGGGACAGTGGGCAAGAGTGAGGTCGCGGCGTGGGTTGGAGCGGCCAGATGGACGGAACAGCGGTCCAGTCTCAGATATTCTGGCGACAGGGATGGCTGAGCTTGGGCCAGTGCTGAGTCAGACTTCCTCGAACCGGACTTCTGGCTCGTTTCACAGGACTCTGAGCGAATCAATCAGCTTGCAGAAATAACTTCCGAGTGCCCCTCATCCGGGAAGAACCGTCCCTTGATACCATACCCCCATAGGGTAGTCAAAAACCAAAAAAAAGTAATACGATACCGGGTATGGTATGCTAGAACCCATGAGCCACACCATCAAAGAAAAAGAAAATCTGCTTCTCCGCGCCAAGCGCGTCCAGGGCCAAGTCGAGGCCATCGTCCGGGCCCTCGAAGAAGAGCGCGATTGTTCGGATGTGCTGCAGATCATGAGCGCCGCGCGGGGCGCCATGAACAGCCTAATGGCGGAGATGCTGGAAGGCCACATCCGCAGTCACGTGCTCAACGGAAAGCACAAACCGACCTCCGGGCAGGTGAACGCGGCGGACGAGGTTATTGCCATGGTCAAGTCGTATCTGAAATAGGAAGTTCCAGCCGCCAACCAGGAGGATTAGGTATGAGCGCTTCGCCAATCGTCGGAAGAAATCACGCAAACGGTTCCCCGTTAAAACAGACCGGGAAGAGTCCTGGCCCCGCGGCGATCCACGAAGGCGAGGCCCACGGGGGTAGCGAAAGGGAACACGGGCACGCCATCGAGCGGGCGGATCTAGTCCGCATTGGTTTTGTCGTGCTGGCGGCCGTCGCCGTGTGGTTCCGGATCTGGGAACCTTTTCCGCACATCAGCGTAATCGGGATTGTTGCGACCCTCCTTGGAGGCTATCCGATCTTCAAGGAAGCATTCGAAAACATCGTCGAGCGGAAGATGACGATGGAACTTTCGATGACCATTGCGCTTCTCGCCGCTCTGGCCATCGGTGAGTTTTTCACTGCTCTGGTAATCACGGGATTCGTGCTGGTGGCCGAGGTGCTGGAAGGACTGACCGTAGGACGAGGCCAAACCGCGATCCGCCGCCTGGTCGGGCTGCTGCCGGCGAGAGCCACCGCGCGACGGAATGGGGTGTGGCAGGAAGTCGAAACCGAAGAAATCGCTCCCGGCGACGCCGTCCTGGTGAAGCCGGGCGCCCGCATCCCTATCGACGGGACGGTCACGGGAGGTCATTCCTTCGTCGATCAGGCGACGATCACCGGAGAATCCATGCCTGCCGAGAAGAGCGCCGGAAGCTGGGTGTATGCGGGGACGATCAATCAATCGGGCGCGCTTGAGGTACGAGTGGACCGTTTAGGCCGTGATACCACGTTCGGGAAGATCATTGAAGCTGTCGAACGCGCGGAAAAATCGCGCGCTCCCATCCAAGGCATCGCCGACCGCCTGGCCGGATACCTGGTGTACTTCGCCCTCGGGGCCGCGGCACTGACATTTCTCGTGACGCATAATGTGCGTTCCACAATCTCGGTCGTGATTGTCGCCGGTGCGTGCGGGATAGCCGCAGGCACTCCCCTCGCGATTCTCGGGGCCATCGGCCGCTCTGCCCAGCTCGGGTCCATTATCAAAGGCGGAATCTATCTGGAGTCGCTCGCGAATATTCACACGGTTCTGCTCGACAAAACCGGAACGCTAACCTACGGCACGCCCGATGTGGTTGACATCCGTCCTGCTGGTGCCGTCTCGCCAAAGACATTGTTACAGGTCGCGGCAACCGCAGAATCACGCTCCGAACATCCGGTCGCGAAGGCCATCTCGAGGAAAGCGGCCGCCATGGGTGTAGCGGGTGAGGACCCGGATCATTTTGAATACACTCCCGGCAAAGGAGTCGTCGCGAAGCGCGCCGGCGAGGAGATCGTTGCCGGGAACCGATTGTTTCTTGCCGGCCATGGTGTCGTACTGCCCGCTGCCGCAGACTCGACCACCAATTCCGAGATTTTTGTGTCGCGCCGCGGCCAGTTCCTTGGCACGTTGAGCATCGCCGATACGCTCCGGCCGGAAGCCACGAAAGCCGTCCAGGATCTCAAGGCCATGGGGATGAAAACGGTGCTTCTGACCGGGGATGCTAAGGCGGCGGCTGAAGATATTGGCCGAAAGCTGGGTGTCGATGAGATTGCGGCTGAGCTATTGCCGGAAGACAAGCTCGCCTACGTTTCACGACTAACGCAAGAACTGCAGAACGTGATCATGGTGGGCGATGGAGTCAACGATGCACCGGCCCTGATGAAGGCGACGGTCGGGATCGCGATGGGCGCCGGGACCGACGTGGCGCGCGAAAGTGCCAACGTGGTTCTGATCGGAAACGGCTTGTCCAAGCTCGTCGAGACGCTCGAGATTGCGCGGCGGTGCCGACGTACCATTCTCCAGAACTTCGCTGGAACTCTCGTTGTCGACACCGTGGGTGTGGTCTTGGCCGCTTTCGGGTTCCTGAATCCACTCTTCGCGGCGTTCATTCACGTGTCCTCGGAGATGGCGTTCATCCTGAACTCCGCGAGATTACTACCGCCGCTGGGGGCCGCGAAGGCAATGATGCGCGGGCCTGTGACGCCACAAGAAGAAACTGCAAATTCCTAGAGGGCATGCGCTCTTACTTGAGATACGTTCGGACAATCTCGATGACGTCCTCGGCGGCTTCTTCGGAGGATTTGGAATTCTTGGGCATGTGATTGCGGATATGGTCCTCCATGAGCTCCCCCATAAGAGCGTTGATGGCGCCGCGTGCGGCGGCGAGGCGCTGCAAGACATCCGCGCAATGCTCGTCCTCATTGAGGCCACGCAACGCGCTTTCCAGTTGCCCAATGATCTTCTTCGTGCGGTTGACCAAATCCAGTTTTTCGCGCGAGGTGTGCGTCATCTTTTTCACCTTGACTACCCTATGGGGGTATGGTATCTAGGAAAACCGCTGTACCCTAGGGGGGTAGAGTAGCAATACCTCCCCTCCCGTTCAAGTCTTATGGGCGAGCGTCGCGCGGTAAATTTCGCCGTTCAGGAAAACGGAGCGGGAATCGTAACAGTTCTGTAATCTCGACGCCAAATACTGGGTCATTTGATTGCGCCCGAACTCGTCTGCTGCGTTCGTGAAAATCCGAGCCGCTTAGTGGGCCGGCGCATGTCGCCAGAGGACGGGTAGGACATGGGTTTGTTGGCACAGTTTGCAATAGCGAGGAAGCGTTGCCGTTCGTTAAGGAGGATACATGGGAAGGGTATTTCGGTGCGTGTGTTGGGGCGTCTTCCTCACCATGGTGTTTGCACGCGTCAGCGTGGCACAGAGGCCGCTCAGCTGGGAAGAAGTACGGCAGCGCTTTGAAGCCAACAACCCGAATTTGCGCGCCGGCCAGTTGGGAATCGATGAATCGAAGGCTAATGAGATTACTGCCTACTTGCGGCCGAATCCCCAAGCCTCTATTGGTGTCGACCAGATTGGTCACAACAGCAAGGGCCTTTTCTCGCAGGCCGTTGTGATCTCCTCACTCAGCTATCTTCATGAACGGCGGCACAAACGGGAATTGCGGCTTGAAAGCGCCAAGGAAGCGACGGACATTACGGTGTCGGGTCAGGCCGACTTGGAGCGGACGCTGCTGTTTGAATTGCGCGGCGCGTTCGTCCAAACGCTGCAGGCCAAGGCCATCCTGGACTTGGCCAAGGAAAACCTTAAATATTACGACCACTTCCTGGACCTCAATCGTGAGCGCTACAAGGCTGGGGGCATGGCAAAGATAGACATGCAACGTCTTGATCTGCAGCGGGTTCAGTACGAATCGGACCTTCAGACGGCCGAAGTCAATCTGATCACCGCGAAAGTGCAACTGCTTCTACTCGTGAACGACAGCACTAATCCCGAACAGTTCGATGTGGCCGGACCGTTTGATTTTGCGAGGACTATTCCTACCCGCGACGCAGTGCGCCAGGCCGCTCTCGATGCCAGACCCGACCTGCGAGCAGCGCTGCAGGCGGTTATCAAGGCCAAGACGGACCACCAACTGGCGGTCGCGAATGGATCTACAGACCCGACCATCAATGTTGACGCTGCATTTCCTGGAGTTTCCCTAGACTACGGAAACTACACGCCATTCCTGCATCAATACGTGGGTGTCGGTTTCAGCATTCCGCTGCGGATCTTCGATCGGAATCAGGGGGAGAAGCTTCGTACGCAAATCGATATCGACCGCAACCAGAGGTTCACCGAAGCAGCCAAGGCGCAGGTTTTGAGCGACGTGGATTCAGCGCACGCGACGGTGAACAGCACCATCCTTCTTCTTCAACCGTACAAGGACCATTATCTCCAGGAATCGACGGAGGTTCGCGACTCCATCGAGTTTGCGTATGAACACGGCGCGGCGTCACTCATCGATTACCTGAACGCGCAGGCAGAGTATCGCAGCGTGCAAGTCAATTACCTGAATTTGATCGGCTCGTATCTAACGGCGGCGAGCCAATTGAATTTAGCGGTCGGACGCGAGGTCATTCAATGAAGCGATCAACCTTTGCTGTACTTTTTGCATTTCTGTCGTTCGGCTTATTCGCCGTGGGTTGCGGCGACCAAAAGCTCGGCCCGAACGAGGGAGCTCCGCCGGCATTGAAGGTCGAGACTGTCGAAGACCGGAATCTCTTTCGCGTCGAGCATCCGGAGCGGTTTCCGCTTACGAAGGCCGTGGAGCATGTGACTACCTCCGAACTACGAGCCACCGGAACCGTCAATCCGGATATCAGCCGGACGGTGCCGGTTATTTCGATTGCTACGGGCCGTGTTCTCGAGATCAAGGCACGTCTCGGGGATGTGGTGCAGAAGGGCCAGCTCTTGTTGCGCGTGCAAAGCGCTGACATCGCCGGTGCCTTTTCCGATTACCAAAAGGCCGTGGCCGATGAGAAGTTGTCGCGGACGCAGTTGGAACGCGCGCAACTTCTGTATGACAAGGGAGTGATCTCCCTAAACGATCTGCAGGTTGCCGAGGATACCGATGCCAAGGCCAAGGTGGACGTGAAAACGACGGCCGAAAAACTTCGCGTGCTGGGCAATCCCAACCTCGACCAGCCGTCGGGCATCGTGGAAATCCGCGCTCCGGTGTCCGGCGTCATCACGGACCAGCAAGTCACCAATGCCGCGGGGGTTGCGGGGCTGGGCACGCCCAACCCGTTCACGATTTCGGACCTTACCTACGTCTGGATCATCTGCGATGTCTACGAAAACGACCTCTCCAACGTGCATCTTGGGGAGAAGGCAGACATCCGCCTGAACGCCTATCCGGACCAGGTTTTCACCGGAACCATCAACAACATTGGCCCTGTTCTCGACCCCAATATCCGCACCGCTAAGGTGCGCCTCGAAGTTCGTAACCCAGGACTCATGCGGCCCGGAATGTTCGTGACGGCAACGTTTCACGGACACAAGAAGGAGACACGGGCTGCGCTCCCGGCCACCGCTATCTTGCACCTGCAGGACCGCGATTGGGTCTATGTCCCCGCAGGGGAGAAGAGCGTGCGACGTATCGAAGTGAGAGGCGGGGCGATGTTGCCGGGGAATATGCAAGAGATTCTGTCCGGGATTTCAGTAGGACAGGAAGTGGTTTCGAACGCGCTCGAATTCCAGAACACGGTGCAACAGTAATGATCCGCAATCTGGTCGATTTCGCTCTCAACAGCCGCTTCATTGTCCTCAGTCTCGCCCTGCTTTTGTTTGTGTGGGGCATTATCTCGTTCAAGGCGCTTCCCGTGGAAGCCTATCCGGACGTCGCCAACACCTGGGTCCAGGTCATCACGCAATGGCCCGGTCGCGCCGCTGAGGAAGTCGAGCAGCAAGTGACCGTGCCGATCGAAATCCAAATGAATGGCATGCCGCACGTGCAGCACGTCCGTTCGGCCTCCTTGGCCGGCCTGTCGGTCGTCAATCTGATTTTCGACGACGATTCGGATAACGACTGGGACCGCGAGAAAGTGAACGAGCGCCTGGGGCAAGTGACGTTGCCACCGGGTGTCACGGCCCAAATCGGCCCGGATTTCAGTCCAATCGGTTCCATCTATTGGTACACGATCAAGAGCGACAACCCGAATTACGGCGTGATGGAACTGAAATCGCTTCAGGACTGGGTGATTGCCAAGTACATCAAGTCCGCCCCGGATGTGGTCGACGATTCCTCGTTTGGTGGTATCACCCGCGAATACCAGATTCGTCTCGACCCGGACAAGCTGGTTTCCTATGGTCTCAGCCTCGCGCAGGTGGAACAGCAACTGACCAACGCCAATGCAAACGCGGGCGGAAGTTTCATCGAGCAGGGAGCGCAGCAGATCAACGTACGCGCTGTGGGGCTAGTTCGCAACGTTCAGGACATCGACAAAACGGTGATTAAAACGCAAAGCGGCACCCCGTTGCGCATCCGGGACATCGCAGTCGTCACTCAGGGCCCAAAGATCCGTTTAGGACAAATCGGGAAAGCCATCCACCGCTCCGATGGCGTCGTGGTGGACGACAACGATGTCGTCGAAGGCATCGTGTTCATGCGCAAAGGTGCAGACACGGCGACTACGCTTGAAGGAATCCACAAGATGGTCCGGCGGCTCAACGAGGAAATCCTACCGCCAGGAGTCAAGATTGTTCCCTACTTGGATCGCGACGATCTGGTCCACTACACGACTCATACGGTCATGCACAACTTGACCGAGGGTATGGTCCTCGTCGTCATCATCCTCTTCATTTTTCTGGGAAATGTGCGTGCGGCCGTCATAGTAGCGCTCACTATCCCGTTTTCACTCTTGTTTGCGGCGATCTGCCTTGACTTGCGGCATATCTCCGCCAACCTTCTGTCCTTAGGGGCGCTGGATTTCGGCATGGTCGTTGATGGTGCCGTGGTCATGGTGGAAAACATCGTGCGCCATCTGAACCAGCCGACTAAGAATCACCTTCGGCCTCTGGACAAAATCCGAGAAGCGGCCCATGAGGTGCAGAGGCCGGTCTTCTACGCCATCGCGATCATCATTACGGCGTACCTACCGATCTTCACGTTGCAACGCGTCGAAGGAAAACTGTTCAAACCCATGGCTTGGACGGTCGCCTTCGCTCTCCTTGGGGCCTTGATCTTCTCCATGCTGATTGCACCGGCACTGGCGAGTTTCTTCTTCCGCGCAGGAATGAAGGAGTGGCGGAATCCCGCTATGGAGTACCTGACTGTGCAGTACAGAAAGGCTGTCAACTGGGCGATTCAGAATCGTCGCCTCACGATCGGCGCGGCGCTGGTTTCTTTTGCGTTCACCATTTATCTCGCGTTCGGAGGGGTCATCGGGTCGGAATTCCTACCGCACCTCGATGAGGGTGCTATTTGGGTCCGCGGCACCTTGGCTCCAAGCACTGGGCCCACGGAGGGTGCTTTAGTTGCCGAGCGCGCCCGCCAGATTCTCTGCTCCTTCCCGGAAGTGCCCCAGGTCGTCGACCAGCTGGGGCGTCCGGACGACGGCACCGATACGACGGGGTTCTTCAACACTGAGTACTTTGTCGATCTGCTTCCTAAAGAAAAATGGCGTCCGGTGTTTCACCAGAACAAGGAATTGCTCATCGAGGCCATGAACCGGGAACTCGAGAAGATTCCCGGTGTGATCTGGAACTTTTCACAGCCGATTTCCGACAACCTGGAGGAGGCGGTGAGCGGGGTAAAGGGCGCGTTGGCCGTGAAAATCTACGGCGATGATCTGAAAACGCTCGAAGAGAAGGGCGATCAGGTGGTCGCGGTTATGCGTGACATCCGGGGTGTGCAAGATCTCGGCCTCTTTCGCGTACTCGGACAGCCGAATCTGAATTTTGAAGTCGACCGGGATGAGGCGGCACGGTTTGGGATCAATGTGTCCGATGTCCAGGACGCGATTCAAACCGCAGTCGGAGGAAACGCTCTCAACCAGGTGCTCATCGGGGAGCAGCGGTATGACCTGGTTCTTCGGTATCTGCCCGACTATCGGGACACCCGCGAAGCCATCGAGAAAATTCGCCTGCTAGCTCCCACGGGCGAGCGAGTCTCTTTGGCCCAACTCACCAAGATCAGCGTAAGTGATGGGGGGTCGGAGATTTATCGTGAAGCGAATTCTCGCTACGTGGCGATCAAATACAGTGTCCGCGGCCGGGATTTGGGTAGCACCGTGGAGGAAGCGATTCGCAAGGTCAATGCGGCCGTCAAGCTCCCCACAGGGTACACGTTTGACTGGGCCGGGGAATACGAAAGCCAAAAGCGCTCGGAACGCCGCCTCTTGGTGGTTCTGCCGCTGACGGTCCTGGTGATCTTCGTCATTCTGTACACCATGTTCCGGTCGATGAAATGGGCGTTGCTCATCCTGACAAACGTGGCTATGGCGCGTCTTGGTGGACTAGTCGCGTTGCTCGTGACGCACACGAACTTCAGTGTCTCCTCCGGCGTTGGTTTCCTCGCGCTTTTTGGCGTTTCGGTGCAGACGGGCGTGATCATGCTCGAATACATCAATCAATTGCGCACGAAAGGCTACTCGATCGAGGAGTCCGCCGCGGAAGGCGCGGTTCTGCGGCTGCGTCCGATCATGATGACCATGTTAGTCGCTACACTGGGTCTGCTTCCCGCAGCGCTGTCGCACGGCATCGGGTCGGACTCGCAACGTCCATTCGCCATCGTCATCGTCGGCGGGCTGATCTCCGACCTGGTAATGAGCATCTTCCTGTTGCCGGCGCTCTATGTGTGGTTCGCGCGTCCGGGCGACAAGCTTCCCGAGCCGGAACCGGAGGAGGTCCTATGATGTGTGTCATTCAATCGTCGCGAAATCTGGCGGAGAGACGGAGAGGATTCGGAAAATGAACAAGAGTGAAACCTGTGCACGAATTCAGGAAGTGGGGATCATCCCTGCGGTGCGCGTTTCTTCCGCCGAGGAGGCGCACTTCGCGGCCGAAGCCGTATGCAGCGGCGGCATACCCATCGTGGAAATTACACTGACGGTCGCCCGTGCGGTTGAGCTGATTGCGCACCTGTCTCGCTATCATCCCAAGATGGTTGTGGGCGCGGGTACGGTCCTTTCGACCGATGTGGCGCAAAAGTGCCTGGATGCAGGCGCTAGTTTTCTGACCAGCCCTGGGCTGAATCTCAAAGTCGTCGAGTTCGCGGCAAAAAACGGCATTGCGGCTCTCCCCGGAGCATTAACGCCAACGGAGGTGATTGAAGCTTGGGAGGCTGGAGCGGATTTCGTGAAGGTATTTCCCTGCATAGATGTTGGCGGCGAGAGATACATTAAGGCGCTGAAAACCGCGCTGCCGCAGATTCCACTGGTAGCTGCGGGTGGTGTGAATCAGCAAACGGCGGAGAATTATATTCTCGCTGGGGCTTCCGCGATTGGCGTCGGCCACGAGTTGATTCCACCGGAAGCAATCGAACGACGTCAAGCGAAGCGAATCAAGGAGCTGTCTCTGCGTTTCGCTGGCTTTGTTAAGGAGGCGCGGGAACGCATTGAACCGCCTAAGCCGGTCGCGGTCGGCAAGTTCAAGAAAATCGAAGAGTGCGAAAAGGAATAGCCCGCTTCTCTCCCCGCCACTTGGCTGGAAAACGCGCTATGCGCAGAAGTGGTCGCACTCGGCGCCTTAATCCAAGCTGACATACGAAATAGCTTTCTGATTGTCTGCTAATCAGAAGTTGGTCAAAAACGGCGTTCGAGGCGATGAGAACTCAAGCGACCTTCGATGACAGCGAGTTTCCTCGAAGCGGACTTCTGACCCGTAAGTCGAAAAAAATCGCGTTTTGGGATCAGCCTGCGGGGCTACCGTTCCCAGCAGAATCTGCGGTGTTCGAAGTCAAAGGCGATTTTCCAGAGCCGCGCCCCTCTGACACCTAATACGCCGTCGAAAGCATCCCCGGGATTCTTTCGGTCATCGGCGATGAAGGCTATCTGAGAGCCAAGCTTGTAATTGCCCAGGTAAACTTCTGGGATACGGACTTTTCGTCGCTGGAACTCTCCACCAGCATCCATCACAACCTCCGTTCCCAACGTTTGAAAGTCAGCGGAATCAGAAACACGGCTTTGAAAAAGCATCAAGTCCGGACCACCCGTGTCGATGACCAGACGCAGGTGTCTATGTTGGGATTCCATGGGGATGGTGACGACAGGACTATCGGTCTCGAACGAGGCGGAGAAGCTCATGTTCTCGATCGGGCCGAAGACAATTTCCATGGTCTTATAGTTAATGGTAAAGCCGCTCTTTCTTAGGACGTCTAGACCGACAATTGCATCGACCTTGCTACCGAGAGTCTTCTGAAAAAAAGAGAGGTCCTGCGTCAGAACCAGAAGGGATTCGGCTCTAAGAGGCCCAAGGAGTAGGGAGGGGACGACAACGCTGCGAGAGCTAACAGTCTTGTTCGAGACGTTTACTTGAGCGGGCTGGGGGCTGAGTCCAAGATCGCTCGCGATCTTCTCGTCGACAATGCTAGGGTAGGCACCCGTGTCGACCAGAAAATTCAGGTTATGAAGATTGGCGATAGAGCCTTCAACAACGACGAGGTAGCCCCAGGACAAGCGGAATGCGAGCCTGGTGGGTGTCGGTTTATTGAGAGATACGCGGATATCTTGAATTGGCGGACCGGCAGATATGCGGGCCGCCAGAGACCTACTGCATGTCGGGTACAAAAGAGTGAGGAGTGACAGCATAGAACGGGAGAGATTGGACGGATTCATGGCGCTCGCCTCCTCCGCTTTCGCGGTGAGGCCGACGCTGAGTCAGACTGGCAGGTACCTCAATGCACGGCAGCTGGATTGCTTCGCTATTCGTCCGCTACTGCTAATTGCTTGCGGGAAGGCAGGTTGGAGGAGGGTCTCTACAGACGCTGTCGGAGGTATTGACCTCGGTGTTAGAGTTTCTATCCATAGGATGGGCGTTTCCCGTGGACGAACCCAACCGTTCGACCGAGATAGTTCGGTTCGGGACCTTTGAGGCCGACCAGCGCACCGGAGAGCTCCGGAAAAACGGGCTCAGGGTGCCATTGCAGGGTCAGCCGTTTCAGGTTCTGGCCATCCTGCTCCAGCACTCGGGCAAGTTGGTCACCCGGGAAGAACTACACCGGAAGGTTTGGCCCGAAGACACCTTTGTCGATTTTGACCACGGGCTCAATACCGCGATCACCAAGATCCGGACTGCGTTGGGAGACGACGCCGATAATCCAAGGTTTGTCGAGACGTTTCCTCGCCGCGGCTATCGTTTCATAGTCCCAATGGACAAGCCAAGTTCACCGGCGCCCACGCCGAATACTCGGGAGGAACTCTCGGAAAGGCACCCATCAAGATGGGGGCTGGTGGGAGTTGTAGCCATAGTGCTGGTGCTACTTTGCGGGATTGGAATCTGGCGGTTCGCACGAAACGCTTCAGAAGCGTCACTTCCCCCAATTGAAGTGGTGCCCTTGTTCGGCCAGTCTGGTCGTGAGTTCAAGCCAGCTTTTTCGCCCGACGGCAACCAGATCGCTTTTTTCGGAGCGGAGCCATCGGGGGATGGGATTTACACGACCGCGGTCGGGGGCGAGAAGTCGCTGCGCCTAACGAGCAGTTCATTCGACTGCTGTCCAAGGTGGTCACCGGATGGCCGACAGATCGCATTCATGCGCACTGCTCCTTACGAGGGGGTCGCTATTTATGTGATTCCAGCTTTTGGCGGTACGGAACACCGTTTATACTCCGGGCCCTCAGGTTTTTATCATCGGGCCTTGGATTGGTCGCCCGACGGCAAAGTGCTAGCCTTTACCGAGAGCGATGCGGACAAGACCCACTCCTGGATTGCGTTGCTTTCGCTCGCCGATTCCACGATACGCAGGCTTACGTGGCCGTCAGATCAGGAGGTCGATTATGGCCCTGCTTTCTCGCCCGACGGCTCGACCGTGGCGTTCGGCCGAATGATCCTTGCGGGTGTGGTGTCGGACCTCTATGTCGTGTCGGCCGCAGGTGGCACACCCAGGCGGCTGACAAATGACAACACGTGGTTGTGGCCGCCTCCCGCTTGGACTCCGGACGGCCGCGAAATCGTGTTCTGTTCCAGGCGTGGAGGTCTCTTCAATTTGTGGCGCATCTCCGTTTCAGGAGGTACACCACGGCCCGTTGCAGGTAGCGCATCGGACGCCGTAAGCCCTTCCATTTCTCCCAAAGGGAATCAGCTCGCATACCAGCAGTTCACCGACACCAACCGCGACATCTGGCGACTGGACCTGAAGGACGAAAAGCATCGTCAAGGCCTACCTGTGCACGTCATATCGGAGAGTGGGTGGAAAGAGCGGCCTCACTTTTCTCCCGACGGGAAGAGGATTGCCTTCGAATCGCGGCGCTCGGGATATTTTGAGATCAGGGCTTGTGATCGCGACGGGTCCAATTGTGCTGAGCTGACTTCGTTTCGCGGTGTCGCTACGGCCGGACGTTGGTCGCCGGACGGCCGCTATATTGCCTTCGAGTTTCGCCCTAAAGAACACAGCGAAATATATCTCCTCCAGGTGGATGGTGGCATATCGCGGCTGCTGCCCACCCTGCCAGGAGCCGATAATGGAGGGCCCAATTGGTCGCGAGATGGAAAGTCGATCTACTTCTACTCCGACCGAGGTGGCTCCTTTCAAATATGGAAGATACAGCTCAGCGGAGGACCTCCTGTCCAGATAACCAGAAATGGCGGGGTGTTTGGAGCCGAATCTGTCGACGGACGCTTTCTTTATTACTCCAAGCTTGGGGTGGCAGGTATATGGAAGATGCCACTGCAGGGTGGGGAAGAAACCCGCGTTTTGGATCAACCGTTTAGGGATTTCTGGAGCACATCCGGTGGATCATTTATTGCCTGGGGGGATTGGGCACTCGTGCAGAATGTAATTTACTTCCTCAATTACGAGACTCAGCCCTACACGACCATACAATTCTTCGAGTTTGCTACACACAAGATCATTCCCATCTGGGCCTTAACGAAGCCAACCGGAACCGGCTTGTCAATCTCTGCCGACGGCAAGTCCCTTTTGTATACTCAACAGGACGAAGGTCAATCCGCTATCATGTTGATAAAAAACTTCCGCTAAAATCGAGCACTTAGCGGTCGCCACCACTCTGGAGTTTCACAGTTTATCGATTCAAGAATTATTGGTGTTCGGTCGGCAATGCGGAAGTTGGCCAGAAACGGCGTTCTGGGAAGCATGGACTGGGTCCAGGAGTCGCAAGGCGATATCTGAACCCTGCTATCCCGTACCACGGGAGCGGCTTTGTGTTTGTTCAAGTGCCGCCTGGGTTTCTTTCAGGAGCTTTAGTTGCAGCTCCAGTTCAGAGGCATAGATTTCGGCACGTTCGTAGAGGCGTGCATTTTGAATCGCGACCGCAGCGGAGAGTGCTAGGGACTTGGCGAGCTTCAAATGTTCACGGGTGAATCGTCCAGGCTCCTTGTTACTGACGGAAAGCAATCCGACTAACTGTTCGGATACGACTAGCGGAACGCAGATCCAGGACCGTGCGGCTCCGAAGGCAGGGCTATCCCGCCATTCAGATTCGTTGCGAGTGTTTTCGACAAGGACGCTATCGCGCGTGAAGAGGACCTTCTGCAAAAAGTGATAGTCACTCACCTCCAGTGTTACGATGGTTTTTCGGTTGGTCTCTCGCGGTATTTGTCTCGCGAGAAGAAATGAATGATCTGTGTCGGTCAGCATCACGCAAGCCGAATCGTAGGGCACGATTGTGTGGAGTGTTTGTAGCAGGGTATCGAGGAGAGTGTCCATCCGCAGGTTTTGGGTCAGGGTGAGAGTGGCCTTGCGGAGAGCGTCAGCTTCTGCCCTCGCAGCTTCGGCTTCGGCTAAATGCTTGGCGACTTCTTGCTCGGCATGTTTGCGTGAGGTGATATCCTGCGCGATGCCGACAATCCATAAAGGGGCGCCACTCGGGTCCAAGACCGGGGCCTGAGAACCCTTGCTCCAGATCCAACGCGACACTCCGTCTGGCCGCACGATGCGAAACTCCTCGTCGAATTTCCCTGTAATGCCGGCCTCTTCCAACTTCGCGAGAAAGCGCACACGGTCTTCAGGGTGGACCAGCTCTTTGTAAGAAAAAGGATTCTCACGGATTTCTGCGAGAGAGTGTCCGGTGATGGTTTCATATGCATCGCTGACGTAAACAATTTCCTTCGTGTCCGCCTTTAGCATCCAATAGACCTCTTGAATACTGTTGGCCATGAGCTGGAAGCGACTTTCGCTCTCTCGGAGAGCGCGTTCCGCATTCACACGCTCCGTGACATCGCACAGGATAATTAAGTGGCGGCCGGGAATGTAATCGGAGAGGGCTGTGTAATCCACGAATATTGGCGAGCCATCGCAACGGACGAGATCGGCGCGGCCACACTGGTACTTTTTTTGCAAGAATCCAGTCCATTCCTCGGCGAAGCTTTGAGGTTTGGAGAGGAATTCGGCAATCGAGTGTCCGATGAGGAAGTCTCTCTCTACGCCAAGGATGGCGAACGCCGCGGGGTTCGCTTCAATGCACGTTCCCTGGTCGTCGAGAATCAAGATGCCGTCGAGGGCATTCTGGAAAATGGACTTGAACTCGCGCCCGGTAATGGCGAGATTGGTGGCCGTTTTCCAATTATCCCTGCGCAAGAGGATCAAATATCGGGCGTGGAGCACGATAGCGAAGCAGAGCCCGCCCATCGCAGCGACGAGAAAATAGGAGGTCAGTCGAGCATGGCTAAATCGTGCCACAAGAACGGTGGCAAAGAGGACGATCGCAGCGAGAAAAATGAGAAAAGCGCTTCCCTTCAGCCAACCCACTTGAAGATGCAGCGTCCCAGGTTCTTTCAGCGGTTGTTTGTTCAATCTCACAAGCTTCTTGCCTCAAGCCCGCGGGTGAATGCCAAAAAATGAGCCCTAGAGTCTGTGGCTCCGAAGGGGAGCGTTCTGGTACTTTAACCCTTGAGGGATGCTACGCGCCGCTATTTCAGGGAGTCAAGGTGCAATTGCGGAACGGGACGGTCTGCTACTAGAGGATTCAGGCAATCAGATAGAGATGTCGGGCCAAGTGAGGCGACCCGCAGATGTAGATGAGATCTCGAAAGAGGTTAGGGTTCAACCACTGTCTTGATGATGCGATGAAGAAGCTCTATTTGTTGAGGAGTCGCCTTCGCGAGGAGAGAGTCGATCTGTTTCCGGATTTCACGGGGATCTTCCTCGCGTTCTAGAAGCAATAGCGTGCTGGGGGAGACGCCGAGCCCTTTCGCCATTGCAACGATTGTGTCCAAACTGGGTACCTTTTTTGATCGTTCGACGTCGCCCCAGAAATTGCCGGTAATGCTTCCCCGCTCGGCAGCTTTTTCAAGGCTGAGTTTGGCCGCTCTGCGGAGCTTTCTGACTCTTTGCGCAAATAGTTCTCGATGCGTCACGGGACACCAAGACAAACGATAGCGGGTGCTCGGGGCACAGAACACCATCAACAGAATCCTTTTCTCGAAATGGCGACCATCTATAGAGTTGATGCCGCACCTATTTGCCAACAAACGCGTGTTGTTGGTGTAGGGCATGCAACACTTCTGTCGTCACTCGGGAAAAAGGATGAGTGTGCCTACGAGTTGCTTTGCCTATTGCTCTTGAAGATCAAATTTGCGATCTGATCGAGGAGTTGCACCTCTCTCGGATTGCACAGATCCAAGAGCGTGTCGAGGTTCTTTCGGGTTTCGTCCTGGCCGCGTTCTTCATGGAAGGTGAACAAGACGGCAGCGGGTACTCCGAGTCCCTTGGCAAAGCCCATGATTATGTCCAGGCAGGGCTCCTGCTCGTTCCGTTCGACCGCTCCCCAGAAATTCGCCGACACCTCGCCCCGGCCACTCGCTTCTTCAATGGAATAACCCTCTGCGTTGCGAAGACTCCGCAGACGGTCCGCGAAAAGTTCTCGATGGTTTTCGCTTGCCATGAAGGCAAACGATAAAGGGGATTCTAGTCGAGCACCACAAGCCATCAATGGTATTTTGCTTGCAAAATACCATCCATAGAGTTATATCCTTCAAAATGTCACATCTAAAGAGTGCCAACATTGTTTAGTCACTCACTTCCGACTCGGTGCGAGATGTTGAACGGGTAAGGGAACATGAGCTCATCTGCTACCACCCGGTTCTCCCTCGTTGCCCATCTTGGGCAACCTCCTGTGAGGGGTGTTGAATTTGCTCGAGAGACGAAGAATTTTTCAGAAATAACCGATGAGTCGATCATGATTCGTGTTCAGCAAGGTGACAGTGACGCGCTCGCCTCGCTTTTTGGCCGGTACGCGGGTCTGGTTCGTGGTGTTTCTATCCGGATCTTGCGAGATGAAGCGGAGGCGGATGACCTCGTTCAGGAGCTCTTCCTTTTCGTTCACCGCGAGGCGGGAGTGTACGACGTTTCGAAGAGCACGGTGCGATCATGGATTGTCCAGATGACGTACCGGCGAGCCATTTCGCGGTGGCGATACTTAAATGCCCGGGGGCACTACAAGAACGGAAGATTGGACGGATGCATTCCTGGCCTCGCGGGACTGGCGGCCCCCGCATACGACTCGTCGATTGAAGCTCTGTTTGGGAGAGAAGGACTAAGGAAGGTGATGGGGGAGCTGACGGTTGAGCAACATGAAACCCTGAGATTGCATTTTTACGAGGGATATACCCTCGCAGAAATCAGCACAAAGCTTGGGCAGTCCGTGGGGAATGTGCGGCATCACTACTACAGGGGGTTGGAAAAGCTGCGTAAGCAGGTGCGCGAAAGTAAATTGCAGAATCGCTAAACAGTATGGTACATAGGGGAGGAAGTCCAGACGAAGAAGTGTGGTCGGCCATGGGACCGCATGAAGAATTTCTCGAGTTGTGTGCCGTTTCCACCTCCGGTGAACTAACCGAGGAAGAAAAGACAAAGCTGCAGAAGCATTTAGCGGGCTGCCCGCAGTGCAGGGAAGCCATGAGGGAGTATCAGGCCGCGGCTGACATTAGTGCGCCCCTCTTTGCCGCGGAAGCATCGGGAGAACTCCCAGCGAAAGCAGAAACGTGGTCAGTTGAGGCGGCACAGGCTGCCTTCGGGAAGCGCCTCGCGCAAGAGAATGAAGCTATGAGGTTTGAGCGTTCCCGCGCGGAGATTGTAAGAGGGAGGGAATCATCTGAGCCAAACGGGAAGCCAGTTCTTAGCGAACATTGGAATACTGTGTGGCTTCCGTTCGCGGCGGCGATTCTATTTGCTGCGACGCTGGGAATCTATGCCTATCGGGCAGGAATACGGCGCGGGGCTGAGAATGCACCAGTCCCTCAGGCAGCCACCGAAAAGCCGACTGCTGCGCTACAGCAACAGGTAAGCGACGCGGGGCATGATCGCGAAGTGTTGATTGCGCAGATGGCGGAGCGGGACAAAATGATCGCCAGCCTGCGCCACCAAGTGGACGAACAGTCGGCAGAAATTACTAGATTAAAGGATGCGCAGGCGGCACTCGAAAGTGCCTCGAAGACAAGCGACGAGGAGAAACAACGGCTCGCTGGAAATGAAGCAGCGGCGACGCAGAAGTTGGATGCGGCGCAAGCGTCGCTTCAAAAGACGCAGAAGGAACTAGATACGCTGCAAGCGGTGAGGTCTCGGGACGATGCGGGGTCGAAGGCACTGGAAGCTAAGGTCGGGGAACTCACCCAATTGCTGAGAGATCGTGATTCGACAATCGACCAGCAGCAAGAACTTCTCGCCCATGATCGAGACATTCGGGAATTGATGGGGGCGCGGGACCTTTATGTGGCCGAGGTGTTTGACGTTGCGAAAGACGCGTCAACGCAAAAGGCCTACGGGCGAGTTTTCTACACAAAGTCGAAATCGCTGATTTTCTATGCATACGACCTAGACCGCCATCCGGGCTTCAAGAATGCAAGTACGTTTCAGGCCTGGGGTCAGCGCGGGCCCGATAAGTCACAGGCCTTGAATCTAGGCGTGTTTTATGAAGACAACGTTTCCAAAAAGCGGTGGGTCTTGAAATTCGATGACCCAAAGAAGCTCGATCAAATCGAAGCGGTTTTCGTGACCGTCGAACCGAACGGCGGCAGCCAAAAGCCAAGCGGAAAACCCTTCCTGTTTGCCTCCCTCAAGATCGAGCCAAACCATCCATAGCAGGGGGAGGCCCGCCGACGGTTCGTGAATCCTTTTTTGCATTCAGAAGAAGCGACATTGGTACATCTGCGGTTGCTCCTGCGAAAACGAGGAGAGTGATTGCATGCACTTTGCTCCGAGGAGATGCCGCGTGCGAGTGAGACTGATTGTTCTGTGTTTCATAACGTTGGTTCTATTCATAGACACCGCCCCAGGGCAATCGCCGAACGGCACCGTAAGCGGCATCGTCCTTGATCCTTCGGGTGGTGTGATTGCCGGCGCCGACGTCTTGATCGTCAATGACGCCACAGCGGTGCAATATCCTGGAAAAACCAATAGTGAAGGGTACTACGCGGTACCGAATATTCCTCCGGGAACATATCGCATTCAGGTTTCAAACAGCGGGTTCAAGACCATCATTAAGCCCGACATTGTCGTGCATGTGCAGGACGCGCTCGCAATCAACTTTACATTGCCGATCGGAGCTGCCTCGGAAATAGTGACGGTAGAAGGTGGCGCGCCACTGATCAATACAGAGAATGCTGCCGTTAGTACGGTAATCGACCGGCAATTTGTAGAGAATCTGCCGCTGAATGGGCGCAGCTTTAATACGTTGCTGCAGTTAACTCCTGGCGTAGTGATTGCCCAACAGCCGCCGAGTGGCGTAGCACCTGGGCAGTTCAGCATCGCGGGCCAGAGAACGGATGCGAATAACTTTACCGTAGATGGTGTATCGGCGAACTTTGGTGCCTCTTCTGTCGCGGCTTCAGGACAGTCAGGAACTGGAACGGCCCAAGCGTTCAGTGCTCTTGGAGGAACGAGCAGCCTCGTCTCCGTGGATGCGTTGCAGGAATTCAGAATTGAGACTTCTTCTTTTTCTCCAGAGTTTGGACGGTCTCCTGGAGGGCAAGTAATGCTCACGACGCGTTCGGGAACAAACGAATTCCACGGCACGGCGTTTGAATATTTTCGCAATACCGCAATGGACGCAAACAACTGGTTTAATGACGACGCTATTCCGCAGATTCCCAAGGCTCCCGAGCATCACAATGATTTTGGAGGCGTCCTGGGTGGTCCAATCTGGAAGGACAAGACGTTTTTTTTCGTGTCTTATGAAGGTGCACGGTTGGATTTGCCGGTTACCCAGCAGATTCAGGTTCCATTTATTGATTCTGGCGTACCGTTCTGTTCACCAGGTTCAACGATTGCCCCGTTCCTTGAAGCTTATCCCAAACCCAATGGTCCTGTTTCGTCAGCTACTTGCACGGGCCAGTTTACTGGAGCATTCGCCAATAAGGCGACTCTCGATGCGGGGAGCATCCGCATCGATCATACGTTCAATTCGCGATTTTCGATTTTTGGCCGGTACAATCAGGCACCCTCATCTCTTGCCAACCGTACCAATAGTCTCTCTGAAATCGACACGACTTTCGTGAACACGCAGACCGTAACCATCGGTGTGAACATGAGCTTGAGCAAGCGCATGTTTGACACACTTCGAGGCAATTACTCTTCGCAAACTGCAGGTCTCTCTCAAGCTCTCGACACATTTGGAGGCGCTGTTCCGCCAAGTCCCATTGTGCTCTTCGGGTCGCTCCCTCCCGGACAGACCGCAGCGGTTTTCTCTCCCTTTGATGGAACTGCGCAATACAACGTGGGACCCAATGCGAAGAATCGGACCAGACAGCTAGACTTTGTGGATGACTTTGGCATGACTCTGGGTGCGCATCAGCTGAAGTTTGGAGTCGATTATCGAGAGATCGTTCTGGATACGGCTCCTTTCAAGGATCAGTTCTCATATTTCAGTTCGGGGGTTCAGGAATTCATTTCGACGGGACAAGCACTTTTGATGTTTTCGCAGACGTTGCTTTCCGCGCGACTACGCTCACAGTCAACCTCACTGTATGCTCAGGATAGCTGGAAAGCTTCCACAAGACTTGCAGTGACATATGGGGTCAGGTGGGAACTCAGCCCCGCACCCCACGGCCTCGGTTCAACAACTCTGGCGTCATGGCTGAATGTCAGCGATCCTTCGGCCATCACTTTGGCACCAGCCGGGACTTCGTTGTGGCACACGACATACGGAAACTTTGCGCCACGGGCCGGCGTTGCTTACAGTCTGGACCAGTCGGGTAGTTTGGTCTTGAGGGCCGGAGCGGGGATTTTCTATGACCTTGGCGTCGGTTCTTCAGCGAATCTTGCCAGCGTATTTCCGAATCTGGGGCAGGCGGAGTTTTTTTCGGTGCCATTACCGGTGACAAGTATCGGGTCGTATCTGCCTATGGTGTCCACGGCGCCCCCGTATCCGCCCACTACGACACAAGGATTCGTGTCAAATCTGCAGCTGCCTCGTTCCTATCAATGGAGTGCGGCTTTGGAGAAATCATTTGCAGGGAAACAAGCGATCTCTCTGACCTATGTGGGGCAGGCGGGGCGGGATCTACTGCGACAACAGGCGTTGTATCAGCCAAACGCAGATTTCTCTGGCGCTTTCTATTTGACCGGGAATGGCGCGCGGTCTAATTACAACGCGCTCCAGTTACAATACCGCAGGCCTCTTTCGTCTCGAGTTCAGGCACTTCTCAATTACACGTATTCGCATTCTCTGGATAATGCCTCAAACGACGTGATCTCTGGTCTTTCCGATACGGTGGTCTCGGGCGCAAACGACTATGCATCTTCGGATTTCGACGTGCGCCAGAGTTTTTCCGGGGCTGTCACCTATTCGATTCCTTCGATTGGACGGTCAGGGTTGGCAGCCCAGTTCACCAAGGATTGGTCGCTTGACACCGTGATCGTTGCGAGGACGGGTTTTCCGGTGAATCCAACGATTTTGGCGCCATCGTCGCTGGGTGCGAGCTTCATTCGTCCCGACGTCGTTCCCGGGCAGCCTTTCTATCTGCGTGGTGCCCAATGTGCACAAGTTTTTGGACCGGTCTCCGAAGGCGGAAACGGAGTCCTTGAGGCGGGCCAAACGTGTCCGGGTGGAATGGGGTTGAACCCTGCCGCATTTAATTCAACTGCGCCGGTGGCCGAAAGTCGCCAGGGAACGCTTGGTCGGAATGCGATGGCTGGCTTCGGATTGACGCAAGTCGATCTTTCGATCGCGCGGAAGTTTCCGATTACCGAACGGATATCGCTCCAGTTTCGTGCCGATGCATTCAATGTCCTCAATCACCCGAACTTTACAAATCCTGATGGTGTCCTTGTAAGTCCATTCCTTCTGCTCTCGCAGTCCACGTTGAACACTGGGTTGGGCGGCCTGAATCCTCTTTTCCAGGAGGGTGGCCCTCGCTCATTGCAACTTTCATTGAAGCTCGCCTTCTGACGGACGAACGCATATGGTATCGATGCTTTCCACCGTCCATGGTGTCCGAAGCCAACAAATTCAGTTGGGCCTCAAAATTCGACGGAGATTCGTGTGGAGGCTCATCGTCCTCCTTTTGATGGCTGGTGGTTCGGCACGTGCGCAGGACTTGGAAGGAGTCGGTTTTGACGCGACGCCCGTGCGAATCCCTTCTGTTCCTGACGGGCCATTGCGGGATCTTACGAGTCGCGATCTGCTGAGTATCCGGGACTTAAAGGGCGTCGCCATCTCTCCCGATGGAAAATTTGTGGCATTTGTCGTTGGTCAGGCTGTGTATGAGGCAAACAGCTATCGCAGCGGCATGTTCGTTGTGAGCACGAAGCCGGACAGTACCCCTATAAGTTTGGGAACTGCCGGCCTTCCGCACTGGGATGCGATCAATCAATGGGCGCCGGAACAGCCGCAGTGGTCTCCAGACAGCCGATACATTACCTATCGCGCCCGATTCAAGACAACGGAAAAGTCGCAAGTGTGGCGGTGGAGCGTAAGTGGTGGCCGCCCCAGACAATTAACAAGCGTTCCTGGCGATGTACAGAGTTACGAGTGGACTCCCGACGGCCGGAAACTTGTAATTCAGTTTGAGAAGCCGGCAGACCCATCGAAAGCCCGGAAACTATCAGAGAACGGAATTCTCTATGATGGAACCTTCAAGACGTGGCGGCTCAGACCGATCGTCAGCGAGGTCCTGGCAAATCAGCCGGCAGAAAGTGACACTTGGATTCACATTGTTGCCACGGGTGAGGAAAGGAAGGCGACCTTAGCGGAAAGCAAATCGGCGGCCTGGGTCAGCGACATCGGCGAGCAGTTTTTTAACGGGACCACATTCGCCGGTCATCACTTGATCGACGCGAAGGTTTCCCCAAACGGCCGAAAGGTTGCCTACCGTTATTATGACGATAGCCCCCACTCGAAGGTGTTCTACAAACTGTTTTGCAAACCTGCTCGCGGAGGTACGCCCGTTGACTTAGCCCCTGGTACCTACTTCATGAGCCAGTATTGGTGGGCTGCGGATAGCGAGACTGTTTACTATGTGGCGGATGCAGGGGATGGACGACCTGCAAAGCTCATGTGCGTATCCTGCGATGGGGGAAGTGCAAGGCAGGTTCTTGATACTGCGGATTTCCTGTATTTCTACTCGGCGGACCGGAACGTACGTCTGATGGCGTGTGCTCGCGAGAATGCCCATTTACCGGGGGCGGTAGCTCTCGTTGATCTCAGCGCCAATTCCGTGAAAACGCTGGTTGATCTCAACCCAGAATTCAAGAACATAAGGCTCGGGGAAGAGCGTCGCTTGAACGGTGTCAACCGGTACGGTGATAGCTGGTACGCTCACCTTGTGAAGCCGCTGAACTATGAGCCGGGGAAACGATACCCCTTGGTTGTGACGACGTATCGGAGTCATGATGGCTTTCTCCGCGGTGCATCGGGAGACGAAAACCCCATTCACGTTTATGCCGCACATGGGCTCGCGGTACTCAGTTTTGACATCGGTCGATCCCCGCAGGCGAAACCCCGAGATTTTGCTGATTATCTTTCTTGGTATGCATCGGAACTAGAAAGTATCGAAATGGCCCTGGAGGAAGCTAGCGAGACAGGTTTTGTTGATACAGAAAGGGTCGGGCTCACTGGTTATAGCCAGGGAATGGAAATCGTTGCTTACGCGGTCTCTCACAGCAGGCGATTTACAGCTGTGAGTGGTGCAGCGGGAGACACAAGTCCGTACTTCTATTACATGGCCAGCAACTCGGTTAAGGAACATTTCTCCGCAGAGGGGCTTGGAGGCTGGCCCGAAGGTGCAGCCAGACTAAATTGGAAGGAAAGCGCCCCCGATCTGAACGCAGACGGTATTGACGTCCCGATATTAAACAATGATCCTGACTCTGAATTCCTTGAGGATCTCGCCTTGTACACATCGCTCCGCGAGCTTGGCAAACCGGTGGAGTTGTTCGTTTATCCGAACGAATTGCACCATGTGAATCAACCAAAGCACCGCTATGAGATTTATGAGCGTAATGTCGACTGGTTCAGATTCTGGCTCAAGAATGAAGAGGATAACGATCCGGCAAAGAAGGAGCAGTATGACCGCTGGCGAAGGATGCGTGACTTGCGACAGGGCACGAGTCATTGAAGAACGAGTCATTGCAGAATATGAGCGGCGAAAGCTCGGAAACGAAGAGAAAAGGCCAGAACGTCTGAAGTTGTCAGGCGTCCTGGCCCCGGAGTTTATTCATCCGCTTGGTACGCGCTGATGGTTGTTTCGGGTTCGACCTTAGTGTCGAGGCCGCCCGCCTCCTTCATGTACGGATGGGACTGAATCGCGATCAGTGCCTCCGTGGACGAAAGGATCTGTGGTTTCTCGTACTTCATCTCTATCACCTCCTTCCCTTTCAGGATTTCTCAGCTGAGAGCTCGAGTTTTGCTTTTTGGCCAAGCATTTGTTGCCGGCCTGGCACATCAGGATGCCGGCCACCCAAGACATTCCAACAATGGAGTCTCCTCAACCACAGTTCGACCCGAAAGGTACGCAAAAGTTGGACGATTCCGACCTCCCGTCCCTGTCTGGCTCCTCGCAGTGCATTTCTGAAAGCTGATTCTTGAACTATTCCGAGAGAACCGAGAGTCATGGCCTGGGTCAGCTGAGCCAGAGCATCCCACTCCGTGGAGATGAATGTGATCGGGCCGCGAGCGATGTACGCTTTTCTTCTTCTGTTGAGGACTTCATCGGGAACGATTCCGGCGAGCGCACGGCGCATCAAAGAACGGCGCTGGCCAGGGCGGACAAGTTGGTCTCGTGGAATGGCGTACAGGAATTCCAGAAGGCTACGGTCGAGAAAGGGATACCGTTTCTCAACGAGGGGCTGTGAGTTAAAGGGTGTGCAAGCGAGTTGCCTTCGCAGGGCGTCGAGGGTGGCGACATTTGCCTGAAAACTGGGGAGGGGGCCGAACAACTTTGTCCTCTTCTCGTAACCCAACAAAGCTGCTCGGCTGCGGCGAACAAACTCGATATTCAGCCAGCGTGCGGGCTGCTTATGCTTAGGGACTCCAATAAGATTGGGAGAGAAAAAGTGGCGGCTTGCTGAGAACAAGAGACGAAACCATGGCTCTCGCTTGTTCAGCGCCCATGAGTTTAGCTGGTGCGCGAGCTGTTCGAATTCTGCTCTAGCCAGCAGATCTTCGAGTTCCGCATCCGGCGTGGGGACGCCACCCGTGACTTCGTCGCCACCGATGCCGGAGAGCAGGACGCGATTCCCCTGGGAGGCGATGTGTGCTGCAAGTTGCTTGCGGACTTCGTCGGAACCACACGCGGTGCCCGGATTCGCTGGAAAATGATCGCTGTCTAATTCGAAACTGAGGAATTTCTGCTTGCTCACGTCGATATGGACGCCGGTGCGATGGCGTTTTTCTTCCACTTTTGCGAAATACGCGCGCTCGTCCCAGTTGGATTCGCTGTCGTCGTGGTAAGAAACGGTGTCCAGGCGTGGGGTTTCAGTTGCTCCGCCGGCCATGATGGTGTCTGCCACGCAGACGATTGAGGAGGAGTCCATGCCTCCGCTGAGTTCGGCAAGGATGGGGCTATCCGAGCGCAGCCTTCGCCTCACGGCTTCGGAAAAAATGGCGCGGAAATGGTCTTCGTATTCACCGTCCGCGCTGTAACGGATTCTCTTTCCAGGATCAAAATCCCAATATTTATTAACCCTGTATTTTCCGGCCCCTATGATCACCGCAGATGACGGGGGGACGGAATAAATCCCGATGTAGGGCGTAAGATGAGCAGCTGGAAAGAAAGATAGCCAGCCAGCGATGTACTCTTCGCACAGGGCGAAGGACTTTCCGGCGAAAAGAACCAGCGGATCGAGGATAGTGCTCCATGTGACCTGTCTGTCGTCGAACGAGTAGTAGAGATGGCGGGTTCCAATCGGATCTTTCGCAAGAATCAATGAGTGCGTGTGCGGATTCCAGATCGACAAGGCCCAGTCGCCAATAAGCATGGCGAAGCAGTCCTCGCGCCAATGTTGATAGGCTGCGGATACCATCTCCACGTCGGTGGAGTGTCTGGACACCAGGTCGCCCAGCTGGCTCATAAGTTCAGAGCGATTGTCGAGCCGCCCGTCCCAGCTGAGAACGACGCCAGATGCGGAAATGTGAGGTTGTGTTTCTCGATGTGATTCCTTAGTCGTATGAAAGGCGCGGCACAAGATGCTGAGACTTTCCTCGGAGTAGGCGCCAGCATCGTCTGGACTATACGGACGAAGCAGCGCGCCAACCTTTGCGAGACAGTTCCGATCCACTAGCTTGCCATCAAAATTCCATCTTCCAAACTGGACGCTCACGTTGATCCCCTTCCGCGCAACGTGTCTCAACAGCGGTCGAGCACTGCGTACATTTCCGGCGTGTACGGCTTGTCATTGATCACGCGGCCGTTTAGTTCGACCCAGGCGTGTGCCTTAAAGGGCATGTACTGCGCACCGATGACCATCTGCGCAGTTACACCGTATTGCTTGAGGAGGCATGTAGTTGCGGCGGATCGCTGCAGACACAGTGCTTTCTTCCAGTACCAAATGCAGGCTATGTCAACAGCCGCGCAGATCTGCTCCGCGCCAGGAGCCTCGGGACGATTGCCGACCGGGTACTTGCGTACCTTCCTATAAAGTGCGGCGAAATTGCCGCTGGCTACGTAGAGATCGAAAACGATCAATTTCCAATATGCTTTGAGAAGAAGAAACGACATTGCCAAGACCTCGGCTTTCAAACCTTAAGTTGCAATCGGTCGCAGAAGAATGCGATGCGATCGGTGAGTGCTTTAACTCGGTCAGTCAAGGGAAGGACCGGAGAGTGGCCGCGAAACTCGCTGTAATCCAGAAGGATCGGGCATTTAGACGTATTTGCCGCCTGTAACCGGGCGGTCATCTTGCGGGCATGGAGCGGGTTGCAGTTCCGGTCCGCGTCGCCGGAGACGATCATCGTGGCGGGGTAGGCCACCCCATCCCGAACCTGATGATACGGAGAGTATTTCGCAAGAACAGCGAAGTCCTCTGGGTCTTCAACGGTGCCGAATTCCTCTTTCCAAACATGCGCGTTGTCGAAGAGGTGATAGCGGAACATGTCGAGGATTGGGACCATGCATACGACAGCACCCAACAGGTCAGGCCGTTGCGTGAGAGCCGCTCCCACCAGTAGGCCGGAATTGGAACCTCCGAAGATTCCGAGTTTTCCAGGAGCGATTCGCCCCGTTTTGAGGAGCCATTCCGCAGCGCACAGAAAGTCGTCGATGGCCGTTTGGCGGTTGCGGCGTTTCGCTGCGTTGTGCCACTCCGCGCCGAACTCCGACCCGCCTCGGATATTTGGCAAGGCAAACAGGCACCCTCGTTCCATGAGAAAGGCGACAAAGATGCTGAACTGCGGCGTCATGGAAACCCCGTAGCCCCCGTAGGAAGTCATGATCGTGGGATTGCCGCTTTTCTCCAGAACATCGCGACGACCTACGAGGTACATGGGGATTCTTGTGCCGTCTTTGGACATGAACCAGATTTGGGAATAGTCGAAGTCTATAGAATCGAACGGGATGCTTCTTTTGGCCCACAGGGTTTGCTCGTGTGTCTTGGGGGAGTAGCGGAATATACCGATAGGCTCGGTGAAGGATTCCGTTTCAAGGAGAAGCTCATCGCCATCTGGCGAACCACCAATGATGCGAAGCGTTTCGTCGCTTCGAGTCGGCACCTCGCCCCGCTTCTTCCCAGAGAGGTCGAAGACGAAGATGCGATGAATCATTTCTTTCACGCGGGAGACGTAGATGGTGTCACCACCAACAAACCAATTGCTTATAGGCGTGTCGGTCTCGGGAACGACATCGATCCACTCATGTTCCTCGCTTTCCCGAAGACGGATTTCAACGATTCTCCGGTTCGGCGCATCACGATCGGTGATGGCCAGAATTTTGTCGTCCGTCAAACGCAGGCCGAGGCTGTAGTCAATCTTGCTGAATATGAGTTCTGGCGGTGTTGTACCGTCGAATGGTTGGAGGTAGATGTCTGTGAATGTTTTTTCGAGAAATCGATGGACGAAAAATGCAAGGCGCTTCGTACCGGAAGTGAGGCCCAGGCGGATTTTTTTGTCCTCGCCGGCAAAGAAAACTTCCCTGTCTTCCTCACGTGGCGTCCCGAAGACGTGCTGGTAGGCAGCGCGATAGAAAGGCCGATTTGCCTTGACGGCTTCGTGCACGTAATAAAAACTCCTGGTATCCGGCGCGAAGGCGAAACCGCGCAAGTAGCCGCGGGGGAGGAGGTCCGAGAGCCGATTGCGAGTTTCGATTTCTAGTAGCTCAAAGCTCCCCGTTCTCTCTCCCCCTTCCTTGATCTCGTACAGGAGCAACCGACCGTCAGGGGAAACACGAAGTGGCTTCACTGCCGTGTACTTGCCCGTTCCCCGTTCCGAGGGATCAATCAGAAGACGGTCCTCACCGTCTGCCCCTTCACGCATGTAAATGCAAGGCTGCTCTTGGGCCGGCAGGCGCTTCCTGAAAAAATAGCGGCCACCAGCGATTTGCAGGGAGTCATAGGTCTCGACGGCGAGAAATTCTCGGATGCGCTCACGAATGCGCTCGCGTCCCGGTAGGGCGTCCAGATAGGAGCGCGCATAGCGGGTTTGCTCTTCGATCCATGCGCGCGTGCGAGAAGAGTTCTGGTCTTCGAGCCAGCGATATGGGTCGGTGACGGAGACACCGTGGAAAATCTCGGTCACCGGTTCCGCAGTCGAGTGGGGCGGAGATGCCGTCAGTTGATACATTCGACCCTCCGCCGCTGAATTGAGTCGGCTTCCCGTTTCATCCGCCGGGTCAGGCTTCGCAGATAGCCTTGGAAGCCGGGGACCTTCAGGCGTTCGGGATCTCGCCAGGCATTGCTTGACACCGCATAGGCATAGACCGCGACAAGGGGCGAGAACGAATAGGCTTGCTCAATCCGCTCGGGCGATTCAACGGAGTTCCAAATGCGAGAGTAGGAGGCTCGCAACGGACTTTCGAGTGGCACAAGTTGCCGATAGTCTTTCCGGAGATGCGCAAGAAGGTACTCGAAAGTCAGGAATGGATGACCAACGTAGGCTTCGGCCCAGTCAAGGAGGGTGCAGCGCTCGGGGCCGACGATGATATTGCCGGGATTGAAGTCGCTGTGGCCCAGTGTATCGGGGATCCCAGACGCCGCCATGCACTGAAGAGCGTCCTTCAATGTCGTGCTCATGTCCGCTAACTGCTGCTGCGAGAGAATTGGCGGCGGCACTTTCGATTGCTGCCTCATTAGATCGGCCATTGCGTCAAGGAATGGGTCAACCAATTTGAGTAATGCCGCCAAGCGCAAGTCTCGGCACCCGGCATTCAAGAACTCGTCTTCTATCCCAATGGAATCGATTTGCAGATTACCGAGAGTGGTTAGGGCAGTTTGCCAGGCGGAAGGATCTTGGACATCGTTGAGAGTTATGCTACCGCCATCGGCCATGAGCCAGCCGTGCCACTCGGGTTTTGTTGCAAGGATGCTTGGAACATAATTGGGCAACGTCTGTGCCAACGCCTGCGAGATTGAGTATTCGTGAAGGTTTGGCGCGCCTACGGCCTTGAACCAGAGGGCAGTGTCCGTCGTTTCGAAGCGGATCAAACTAAACGAAGAGCTTGCATTCAGTTGTTGGAAATTGCCGGTGAGTTTGGACCTCATGGGTTCAATCTGTTGCGCAATCCAGTTGCATAGCTCGCGGAACCATCCTGGTTTGGCAAATGGACTTTCATTGCAAGTTTCAGTGGTTTGGCAGAGAGCGCTGAGGGCGTTGCCAATCCTACGGAAATCGTGTGCATTCCGAAAGGAATCAATCATCAGCGAGGGGATGGGGACCCACAAGGCGGTTGGGGGGACGGCGCCGTCCGTCCGGACGCATTCCATCACTTGAAAAAAGGTGCGGGGTGTCTCACTTGTTGGAGTCTCGCAAGGGCACGTAAAGAGGGAATAGGCATCGAGGTTTAAACGGGTTTTTACTGCGTTTCTGATTGGCTCCGCGACTCTTTGCCACCGTGGGACATCAGCGGAAGGCAATGAATGAAATGGGCCATCGGGCAGGCACAACAGTTCGGAGCCATCGCGGCGAGTGATGACGAGGCGGTACGTGTCCTGGTCGTCTTGTTGTTGTGTGTTCAAATCACCCTCCCGTGCAGGTTTATGCGCCGTTGTTTGGTGCGCGAGACTGGACAAGCCGATGCTTTTCGAGGCACTCCAGGAATTCACGAACGTCGCGTTCGACAATTTCGGGGCGAATGCGGAATTTGCGGCTGATTTCCTCGACCATCTGTGCTTGCGGACAACCACGCTCCAGCATTTCGAGGATTTTGGAGCCCACGAGATTGAGGGTGAACATTTGGCCGTGATGGATGTCGAGAATGACTGCCCCGTCACGGTCGTGAGTGCTCCGCACTCCTTCGGCTATCTTCAGCACGGGTTTTTCCCCTTTCCTGCTGATTCCGAGAACGGATGAGAATATGCAGTGGACACTGCCACGGAAGTTGGTTGACATCCACAACCGCGTTCATTTGTTCGTGAATCAGGAAATGGAATTCGCAATCTACTCTGAATAGGGCGGTTAGGGCGACGCAACGCGAGAGTTCGCAGGCTGCACGCGTTCAGATTCGGGTCATGTTTTGGGGAATTGTAGGGAAGCTTTCTTTATCTATGGAGGACTCTTTTTAGCGTAGGCTGTCAAAGCGGCTCGCCTCAGAAGCATGATGCAACTTCGCATAGAAGCTTCCAGAGAGTTCCAGTTCTGTGGGGTCAACTTCTGGCTGCAATCCGTCTCAAGACGGTCACAACTTGGCCGACTATTTCTGCGTCACCTCGATTCTCGTGAAGTTTAGGACTTGAGTGCTGTGCAGAGAGCGGGTGGAGCACCGTTATGTTGTCTGCTAGAGCGAACCGCCCGCAAAAATACGATCCGTCGCGTCGGGTAAGGAGATATACGGGCTGCTTCCAGTCCGGTTCCGTTTCCGAAACGATGGCTGTTTTCATGCGTTGGTTAACAACTAAGAAGGCTGCACCTCGCAGTGGGGCATGAAAGTTCTGCTCCATTTCTCCGGCCCAGAACACATCGCGCAGTGCAAGGCGCGACATGCCGCAGAGTTCCGGAAGTGCGTCACGGAGAAACAACGGGATATCTTCGAACCGGTCCAGGAGAAGATTGATGAAGGAACTTCCTTTCGGTCCTTGTGCCTCTCGATGTCTACGGCGTGAACTAGCAATCCGATGCTCGTCTTCTACTGAGGGTTCTGAGATCGCTTTCTGCCCGAGTTTGTCCACGGCTAGTCCCGATGCTCGCAGGAAGTGCCAAAACCCAAGGGAGTAAAGCGTGCAAAGAGTCACGATCTTGTGGATGTGGCGCGGAGGTGCCTCGGCGGATTCGTAATCGGAGAGAGAGCCAATGGCTGTGAAATATCGTTGGTCCCCAAGTTCCTGCGCTATCTTGCGACTCATGGCCGATGCCTCCCGGAAGGACAAGCCAACGCGCTGCCTGCCTTTGCGCAGCAAGTGGCGGAAGTCAGTGCCGGGAGCATCGGGTTGAACAAGTTCGCGGCTTTTGGGGGCCGGAAGCGCGCGGAAGCCTGAGGCAAGGCTTCTTTTTTTGAGGCTCCTGATTTCCATGTCTATTGCCCCCAGGATTCTGAGTTCGGTTCCAACCTGAAGCTCCTTCCGCGGCGCGGTTAGTTTTGTAGACACGAGCGCAACCCTGCGTGGCGCAACTTGTTGCAGGCGGCAGCAATTCAGACCCCGAGCGTGTTCTACGAGGAAGAGATCATGGGAGACCTTGCCGCCCGCTGCTGCCAGCCTCACTTCGGTAGCACGAGGGTCGGCTCGGACAATGCTGCCCGGAAGCAGTTCGGGGAAGCAGAAGTCATCCTCGGTCCCGACCTTCGCGTAGATGAAGGACACTCTGTTGATTCGCTGAAGTGCGGCGACTCGTTCCGTGACGTTTTGGGTGAGGATCTGAATGAGCGGAGTTATTCGCAAAGGCGGGTCGTCTTTCCCCTCGAACCACCGAACACGCGCGTGGCTATCATAAAGGGCTGAGTCGAGGATCATTGTTCGCGGGAACGACAGGCGCATCTGTAAGCGCGGAATGTCGTCTAAATGGAGGCCGAACACAGACAGCCACTGGATAAGGCTGTAGCCGGAGACGCAACTGAGTGCGATGAGCTGATAAATGTTGGGCGTGAACCCTTCATCTCGCAAATCAAAGTAGAGGTTGTGCGGAATGTGATAGAGCGACTGTCCTGGGAACAACCGCCGAGACTCCTTGGAGACTTGCAGTAGACTCATGTTTCTCCTGCGGAGAATCTCACGAAGTTTCTCCGCCGGTTTGAGGCCGGGATGGAGCGCTGTTTTTCCGACCACGGTCTCATCGGCTGTTTTTGTTGGTTTGGTTTTCGCGAATTCGGGATGCGTCTGGCGTCGCATGGGGACAGGACCGGCCTCTCAGCAAAAAACCAGACGTGCATAGGGAAAATGGGGGCCAATGTGTGAAAAAAGTGATTGCTGACCGTATTTGTTGCCGGGGTCCAGGGAAATAACAAAGTAGACACCAAGCGTATCCCAGACATCATTTGGCTGGACAGTTAACGATGTCCTCGTTATTATTGCCGCGAGATGGGGTCACGGAGTCCTAGTTCGCGCCCTGGGGAACGTCTCAAAAGGCTCCGAGAGAGTCTGCGTTTGTCGCAGCGCGAAGTGGAACGGCGCAGCCAGAAACTGGCCCAAGTGAAGGGCAATTCGGATTACCTAATCTCCCACTCCTGGTTGCGGATTATTGAAAATGGCACATATGTTCCTGGGATTCACAAGTTTTACTCGCTCAGCGTTGTTTACCATCGCCGCTGCGAGGAGCTCCTGGCGATCTTCGGAGTCAACCTCTCGGACGCAGCCAAGGACCAGGCGATGTTCAAATGGCCTGCGACTCACCTTGTGGGCGACTCGGCGGATACGGACGAGGGCACCATCCCGTTTCCGGTACGAGTGCGCCAGGAATTCCATGCTGAGGGGACACAGCTTCTAACGAGATTGGTGCAGGTGTGGGGAGAGGTGCCGGTAACCCTGATTCGGCAAATTGACCTGCGGAGATCGCTCTATGGCTATCTGGGCTTGCGTGACTACTCTCTCTACCCAGTAATCCTGCCTGGGTCGTTCCTGCAGATCGACCCGACAGAGACAAAGATCAAAACGGGTATATGGCGGTCCGAATTGGAGCGGCCGATCTATTTCATCGAACTCAGGGATGGTTATGCTTGCGGTTGGTGCGAATTGAAAGACGGACAACTCATCCTGGTGCCCCACATCACCTCACCACAGCCGATTCGCAGGTTCTCCCATCTTGATGAGGCCGAAATCATCGGTCGAGTCACCGGAGTTGCTATGAGGATTGTGGGCGGTGGATTGTCGGCACTGTCGGAGTTGCCCCGAGGAGGGCACGGCAAGTTAGAGAAATGAGACAGACAATCGGCGCAACCTGCCTTTCAATGGCTCGGATCATCGTCCATCGCTAGCGCAGTCATTCCCGATGCAGAATTGACGCAGAACAGCGCCGTCTCTAGGTCCACGGAAAATTCTGTCATAAGCGTAACGACAGTGTTCCGCATCAATTCCTTGGTTCGTTCCCAAATTGCGTCCTCTCGCTTCTCACGAGCAATATCCGCTAGGGCTTGTCCCTCGGTGTCGTAGACGCCTACGGTCTCTTGATCCGGGCCGATAGCGACGAACTTGTCGCCATCGCGCTCAATTCGGTATTCGAGCTTAGCTTCAGGAGTCGTCACAGGTTTACCCTCCCGCCACGAACATACCAAAAAACTAGGCGATTTGCCGAGAGAACTCGCGAGGAATGCGCTCCGACATGGCCTAACCTAAGCGGCGTCGGCCTCAGCTTCTTCACGTGCGGCGGTTTTGCCTTGGATAAAGTCAGCCGCTTTCTGGGCCTGCGATGCGGCGGACACAAGCAAGCGAGAATCGGACTTGAGCCGTTCAATCCACGTCTTGAGGTAGGCCGCGGAGTTTTCAAGAGTCTTCTGCTCGATCCCTGCGATGCCGCACAGCATGGCGGCTGTCATCTCCGCAATCAGTTCCTCCTTCGAGTAGGATTCAGAACCAAAATGAGCCGGATTGTCGAAATTGTCGCGGTGCAGGCGGTGTGGGTGTCCAGTGCTATGAGCCAATTCATGGAATTCGGTGGCGTAAAACTCTTCCGATGAATGAAAGAGGCCCCGTGCTGGCATCCCGACGACGTCGCTGCTGGGTGAATACCATGCCTTGTCGGATTGCTGGAATGCAGGCGGGTTCGGCATATTCGTCACGATTTGTTCGCACGTCTCGATGGGATTGTTGGTGCGCGTCTCTTGCAGGAGGGACGCGGGAATATCTATGCCTTCCGTCTGCGCAAAATTAAACACGCTGTAGTACCGGAGCAGAAAGTGGTGCGAACTTTCGCTCCTGCCGTCTGCGGTTGTCGTTTCTTGCTCGTCGCTGAGGTTCCAGAAAATGATGGGGGAAGACTTTTCACCCTTGCGAATCCTCCCGCCCAACTTCGTTGCCTGATTAAAGGTAAGCCAGAATCGTGATGGATACCCCTGAGACGCAAGAGTGAAGACATTGAGGCCGCGATACTCCTTTTGTGTGATGAGGTTTGCGGGAGTCTGGCAGGTCCAGGGCTTGCGCCAGGGTGCCACGCCGGAGTCGAGTTGTTTGATGATTTTCTCGGTGATGATTTCATAGACACTCGGCATTTGGGTAGCTCCAGTTTTTGGTTTGCTGTTTCTCAGGCCCTGTTAGGGCATAAAAAACAACATGCTTTACTGGAGGCGGACCCTGGCCGTGGTTCGCGGCTGTCAAGCCCCGGAGCGCATTTCAGCGCAGCCCGGAGGGGTGCGGAAGCGAGCACGGTTGGGGTTACCGAGCGGAGCTGCACAAGCGGGCTTTACAGCAGGAGCGAACTACGGCGTATCCTGCGCCGCGTGAAGCATAGTCCTGCTGTGTCGATTGGTGGCGTGTAGCGGTGTGGGCGAGTCTGAGTGTTCACGCGACAGAGATTGTTGGTGTGACGTAGCGCGAAAACGGGTGCCGCACCAGGACGTTATTATTTGCCGGCTGGGAATCATTGAACTTCGGTGCTCTACCCAGATTCGCAGTCACGACAACATCGGAAAATCATGGTTAAATTTCAATGACCACATTAAATCTCATTCCTAGCGTTAAATCTTGCCCATCCTGTTAAATTTCACAAGGCTGTTAAACTTCTTGCACCATTGTCCGCTTCGTGGTATAAGTTCTTTCATGATGGATACTTTCGAACCCTGGTCCAAGTACCCGCCGCTTGAAAAAGAACGTTTGACCATCACGGCCAAGATTCTACAAACCGTCAGACACGAGGCCGTGCTCTTACACGAGCCTGGGGCCGGCGACAACGAGTGGAGCCTGGGTTGCCGAGTCTACGCGCGAGAGTGTCACGCAGTGCGGGCCGCTGCCGAGAAATATTCTTGGCTCACGATTCTACCCGAGGCAGAGCCTCTCCGTTTCACTTTTGCCATAGGCACAATTCCAATTCGATTTTATCGAGGTGGTGCCACGGATGCACCCGGGCACTACCTTGAGAAGACCTTCGCTGAGCTACATCAGCAACAGCTTGCCCTCCAGATCGACGGACTACGTCTCGTTGACCATGTTCTTCGGCTGGCCGTCGAGATCGACGTGACTGGCGAAGTCGAACACGTGATTCTGGTCGAGATGGACACGGCCGGAGAGGTCACAGAAACGTACCGAATTCCATTCGATGGTGAGGCCGGAAAAGTTACTCCGCTTCAGCCCAAGCCTGTAGAACTCGGGCCACCGCAGATTGAACCTCTTACTGCGGAAGAGGGCGAAGCGAAGAAAAAGAATGGCCGCCATGTCCTTTCTAAATAAAAACTGCTTCGTCGGCCAGCGGCTGCAACTTGCGCGCGAGTTTCGAGACTTGACGCAAAAGCAGTTGGGTGAAAAGGTCGCGGCCTCGCATGCGCTCGTTTCGCTATGCGAGAGCGGAAAGCGATCCGATCCGGCCGCTGATCTTGTCGAAGCGTTCGGAACTGTGCTGGGATTCGATCCTGAATTCTTTTATCAGCCTGCCGGAGAGATTTTCCGGGAAGACGAATGCAGTTTCAGACACCGCCGAAGCACCCCGGAACGCCTGAAAACTAAAATTCGTGCTCACGCCAGCTTACTCGGGATGGTGCTTGACCGATTGCGGAGCCATTTCAAGTTTCCGGCGCTCAACATTCCGAGGATTCCGGCGTCTACTGATCAGGAAATCGAAAAGGCTGCGGAGCAGGCGCGTTTGCATTGGGGCCTAGGAATAGACGCTCCCATTTCGGAGATAGGGCGGGTCATGGAGCATGCAGGCGTATTCCTCGTTTCCCACCTCGCCGAGTCATCCCAGGTGGATGCCTTCTCGCGAGACGGCTCGACGGCCATCATATTTCTGAACCATGGAGTACAGAGCACGTCGCGATGGATTTTCGATGTTGGCCACGAATGCGGGCACTTGGTGATGCACTCCGGAGTGCAAACTGGAACGGAAGAAACGGAGGTCACGGCCGACAGATTTTCTGGGGCGTTCTTGCTCCCGAGAGGAGCGTTCGCCCGCGAGTTCAGAACCTCGCCGTTCTCCTGGAATCATGTGTTCAAGTTGAAAAAGAGATGGAAGGCTAGCGCGGCGGCGATCATAAAACGTGCGTACGATTTGAAGTTGATAGACGCAGTCGAATATCGTCAGTCCTTCAAGTACATGTCCGCAAGAAATTGGAGAAAAGGCGGGGAGCCTCATGAACCGGAGTTCAAAGGTCCCGAGCTACTATCCACTGCGCTTGGCGCTCTCGGTACGAAAATAGAGCTAACCATCGAGCAACTGTGCCGAGAGCTTCATTTCAAGCCCGATACCTTTTTGACCGTGACCGGCATATCAGTTCCTCTGGCCAAAGGAAAACCAATCGACGTAATACCGATCCGTGCCACAGTACTCGGGTAGCTGCGTCGCTAGCAAGAGACTCAAGCCTGCCCCTTCGGCGTCGCGACGAAAAACTGACAATCGAAAAAGCTGCGCGCGAGGTAGGAAATTCTTCGCAGCGGCGTAAGCTCCGTTTCGATGGCCTCTGGACGCACCCACCTCCACGATGCACTCTCGTCTTTACGCTCTCGGAATATCTTTAGCAAAGATTGGTCTAGCCTATGAATCTGGTCACGGAGTTGGGGTGTCTGTTTCTCTCGAATTTCCCTCCCTAATCTGTTGCGGATCGCACTTGAGTCGGGGGACTCACCTTGCCGCGAAGACTGGGCCGAGAATACTCGCCACTGACCCGGCTTTTGAAACGAGACATGATGGTCTTCCTGACTCAAAGGTCCTACATCAGAAGGCCTAATTTGAAAGCTACGCTCCCACACTTGGCGGTTACGATAGGCCTCATCGAGCTGCTCGCGAAGGTGAAACGCGGGAGCTGTGTAATAGACCTCGTTACCTTCCTCTTCGAGCGAAAGCAGCAATGAGTGTTGGTTCATCTCATTTCGGCAGCGCAGGTGCATGCGATAAAGCGGAGGTTCGAACAGACCATCCCTCACCTCGCGCGCCGTCCTTCGCGAGATGTAATGTGCAAGCTTGAATTGAAGAAACAGCGGAATGCCATTTCTTTCCAAGAGTACATCGAAGCCTATCTGGCCCTCCTCAATGAGCGAAGGAAATATCGGTGCTATGGACACGCTCGTTCCTTGCCCAACAATCAAATCTTCCGTTAGCGCATAGCCGTAGGAGAATTCGGAAAAGAAAGGGTTACGCGGGGTATACATGGACTGGTAGCTGTACGTTCGTATACCTTGCGTCCGTCTGTCAACTCAATGTCGGAACTGCCGCCTTGTGCGGTGCCTCTCCGTGAATGGGATTCCGACGAAGAGCTAGTCCAGAGCGAGATCCCACAGTTTCCTATGGGCGGACCACTCCAGCCGGCCTCTAAGGACGATAGTGGCAACGCCGTGCGATGGCGCCGGCAGGATCTCCAATACGCGTCGAATTGGGATTTCCACGAGCTGCATGTTGGAAATCTTCTCAAGCTCCAACAGAGCGTCGTCCACGCGGCGAACCAGGAACCGATCAGCCTTACGATCTTCCGGCATCGGATGCAGTACGCACTGCTTGTACACCAAAGCCAGCAGATCGTCGCGTGTCTCCGTATCCGTGAAACCGGAGAGCGTGATGCTTTCGCCAGGGAAGACCGCAGTCAGCCGCAATTCTCCGCCGAGTGCCCCGACATAGCTTCGCAGCATGTTCAGAGATAAGTTCCCGCGCGACTCAAGCCGCGACAGTGCGCCCTGATTCATTCCAAGGCGTGCGGCGAGATCAGCTTGGGTCGTCCCGCGGCGTGCTCTGAGGTCTTTCATTGTTGCCGATGCCTGCTCACTCACCGTAAGGGACCTCCGATTTTCGGAGCCAAATGTATGATACATCTATTGTATCTGTCAATGTGTTTCAATACGGAGAGATAATGATATTATATGGCATCGTTACCTATCATTTGCTATCATCACCTGTATGAAATCGAGATGGCTCACCACCGAAGAAGCGGCAGACTACTTGGGCATGGGCAAAACGAAGCTGTACGCACTCGCGCAAACGGGCAAAATTCCTGTGAGCAAAGTCGGCAAGAAATGGCTCTACGAGGAGCAAGTCCTTGGAGATTGGCTCCGCGCAAGCAAGACGTTCACTTCGTACTTTATCGAGACTGCGGCAAACATCGAGAACAACTCCAACTTGCGCGAGCCACAGCGCGAGGCGTATTCACGGGCCTATGATTTTTTCAGCGCGGGCAAACAAAAGGCCGTCATCCAACTACCCGTGGGTTGCGGAAAGTCCGGGCTCGCCTCCATTCTTCCGTTCGGCATCGCTAAAGGCCGAGTCCTGGTAATCACACCAAACTTGACCATCAAGGACGAACTGCAGAAAACGCTCGATATCACAAACCGGCAAAAGTGCTTCTGGCGCCGCATGCAAATTTTGGCCGACAACGATATGATCGCAGGCCCTTACGTTTGTACCCTCGAAGCCGGAAATATCAGTGTCTGCGAGCAGTCGCACATTATCCTTACGAACATCCACCAGCTCGCGACCAACGCCGACAAATGGCTCAACCAGTTTCCGCTGGACTTCTTCGATCTGATCATCGTGGACGAAGCGCACCACGGCGCAGCGTCGAGTTGGAAGCTGGTTTTCTCGCGGTTTCCGTCGGCAAAGGTGATTAATCTTACGGCAACGCCCTTCCGAAGTGACCGTCAGGAGCTCGAAGGGGATTTGATTTACCGTTACCCCTTCAAAAGCGCCAGCATCAAGGGATACATCAAGAAACTCAAAGCGTCGTACGTGGCCCCGACCGAGCTAACGTTCACCGTGGCGGGCGAAGAGCGAACCTTCACGCTCGACGAGGTGCTCGCGATGAAAGATGAGGAGTGGTTCAGCCGGGGCGTCGCTTTGAGTGACCCCTGTAATATCAGTATCGTGGACAACAGCCTACAAAAACTGGAACAGCTGCGCTTGTCGGGTACCAAGCACCAGATTATCGCGGTCGCATGCTCGATCAATCACGGCCAGCGCATCCGCTCCCTTTATGAGGAGCGTGGATATCGCGCTGAGGTCATTCACAGTAAGCAGGACCAGGAAAAGCAGGAGGAGATTCTTCGCGATCTGAAAAACGGTACGCTCGACTGCATTGTCCAGGTGCAGATGCTTGGCGAAGGCTTCGATCACCCGAAGCTAAGCGTCGCCGCCATCTTCCGGCCGTTCCGCTCCTTGTCGCCTTACATTCAGTTTATCGGCCGAATCCTGCGAGTCGTTGTGCAGAACGACCCAACACATCCCGACAACTACGGGTATATCGTAACCCACGTCGGCATGAATCTCGACGAGCAGTTACAGAAGTTCAAGCTATTCGAGAACGATGACCAGGCTTTCTGGGCGGAAGTCACTGGAGGAGCCGATCCGGAACCGCCTCGCGATGTGCTGGAGGGCCGGGCGCGGATGAAACTAGGCGAGGCGATGGTCGTCAACAGCGAAATCGTCGATCGGGTGTTCGAAGAGGAATTCACGACGGCCGAAGATTCGGACATCGTGGCGGATCTGGAGCGCAAGTTCGAAAGCCTGGGGCTCGATCCCGCTCTGGCAAAAGACGTGGTGAAGAAAAGCTCCGGCGAGAGACCGCAGATGCAAGCATCGGACGCCACGAAGCCTTTCGCTGTCCTCCCGCTTAAGCAATGGCAGGAGGCCAAGAAGCGCCTAAACGAAGAGGCAAAGCGCACCGCCACGCTGCTTCTGAATCGCTGCAGCCTCCTCCCCGCAGGGGTGGACCTCCCGAGGAAACTGAAGCCGGGAATTGGCGCTCAGAACAACTTCGTGGCCGCGCTCCAGATGGTGAACGAACAACTCGATAAGCGGTTTGGCACCGGGAGAAAGCGAGCCGCTTGGGCCACAGAGGAGTTTGGCGTGGCGATGATCGGCCTGGGGCAGATTCTAGACGACTTAACCCGGGAGGTGAAAAAGCTGCAAGATGTCAAAAAATAGCATCCCTTCTCTCATCAATGGATCGGCTGGTGTTCCCAAAGCGGCCGTCGCCGGGAAAGCGTGCTCCTGTCGCGGCTGCAAGGGCGGCATCACCAAGGGTGAGAAGTGTTTCGATATTCCGAATCCGCACAAAGCGTTCTCGAACCCGAGGCGCTTCTGCGCAGCATGTTTCAAGCTAGTGCTCGCCAAGACAAAAACTCATCTTGCCGAACTGGAAGCCGTTTAGTCAGACGGCGAGGATACTTCCGCTTTGGTTCGCGAGCAACTTGAACTGCCCCGTTGACTTCGCTTCACCCACCGTTTGAAAGAAAGGAGAAGGCTCCTGTGATTACAATTCATCCGCGAGAAATTGAAGGCGCTTGGGACCAAGGATACGTTCTGGACGTCCATACGATTTCGAGTACCATGATTGGGTACAACGAATTCGGCCACCCGGAGTTCGACACGCTCCGGTCCGAGCTGGGTGAGCTGGTCTATCAGCTAAAATATAAGGGAGACAAAGGTGTGATCGGCCCGATGGTCCAGGCGATTGCCGACTTCGTGAAGAATTGGGGTATCCATCCTGACGCCATCGTTCCGATGCCCCCGTCTAAACAGCGTAGTTTCCAGCCCGTCGTGGAGATTGCAAGAGAATTGGCACAGTCCGTGAACGTTCCTCTCCATACTAACTCCCTGACGAAGACCAAACCGACACAGCAAATGAAGGATGTGGGAGACTTTGCGGCCCGCGTTGTTGCACTCGAGGCGTCCTTCGCTTGCGACAAGGCACTCGAAGGCAAGGTTGTGCTACTTTTCGACGATCTGTTTCAATCCGGTGCCACAATGAACATAGCAGCGCGAACGTTAAAGGCCCAAGGACTGGTGAACTCTGTGTATGTCCTCGCGCTCACCAGGACGAGGAATTGAACATGCAATCTGTTTTTGTAGCCGGATCACGTGCATTGTCGAAGTTAAACCCTCAAGTCAAAGAGCGTCTCGATAACATTGTGAAGCAGAATTTCACCGTGCTCGTCGGCGACGCGAACGGTGCTGATAAGGCTGTGCAACGATACTTTGCGGAACGCAACTACCAGCACGTGGTCGTCTATTGCATGGACGTGTGCCGCAATAACATCGGAAGGTGGCCTATTCATACGGAGAAAACGGGTACAGGTCTCGCACATGATCGACACTATTACGGTATCAAGGACCTCGCGATGGCGAAGGACGCGAGTTGCGGTTTTATGATTTGGGATGGCACGAGTAAAGGGACACTGACTAACGTCATCAACCTTGTCAAAACTCAAAAAAAGGTCCTGCTATACCACTCGCCGAAAAAACAGTTCTTCACCGTGCGCACGACGGGCGATCTCCATCACGTCCTAGACGTGAGTGGGGTCAAGAATGTCGAGGGTTTTTTGGCGTCGCTGCAAACGACGAGGCCGGAATCAGACCACCCGGAATTTGCCTTCCGCTCCTGAGCTCACCTAAACGGAGCCGAAATAGACTTTGTGACCGCGCTCCGTCAGACCTCTGTGCAACCGATACAGCGCACATTTCGCGAAAAAGGGGAGCGTCTTCGCCGGCCTCCCCAGCGAGACAAGGCACAGATTCCAGTCGGCATTATCCGGTCGCGACTTCAGCCAACTCCTATCTGTATTCGGATGATATTTCTTGAATACCTTCGCAAGCTCCGTGCGATAGGAACCGTCCACGTTGAAAAGAAGTTCAGCGGTCCTTCGCAGCTGTTCCACTAGGTGGCTCATACCACTTGATCGGGCTCCCACTTTCGCGAAAACGAGACTCTTTGACCTCTGATGCAGGAAATCGCAGAACTCGAATCGGGACGGTCCGCCCCCGAAGAGAACATCCGCGGTATCGAAGTGGAGAAATCCCGGCACGTTCCCACACCGCGTGTTGTACTCTCCTTCGTTTTCGGCCCCATTCCAAGCCGGAAGCGCAATCGGCGGCCTGTCGATGTCATCCACATAGTCGTTAACCCGTATGAGGAAGTCGGGAACCACCTGGTGCCAGGTACCCGAAGAGAGAACATAGGGAATTCCACCGTGGCTCAGCTCGTACCCAAAGCAATCGTAGACCGAGTACGTGGTGAACGCTTCCTTCTCTTCGTCCAGCAGATGTACACGTGTTTCTTTCGCGGTCTCGACCGACGGGGCCTGCCCTTGCTCCTGTAGGTGCGTAAGCCAGCCCTCGCCTTCTTTGCCGCTTCGCCGGCCGCCAAGTCGGCGTCCAGTTGTGCGTCGAGAGTTGTGATGAGAGTCGGGTCCGTCACCGGGCTGACATTCCCGACCTCCGGCCAACCTCTCTTATACTGCGTGCTTCGGAATAGAGTCGCTGCTTTGTCCAGAACTTGCCCTAGCTTTGCGAAGGGCACCTGCACTCGTAGGCTAGTTCCTCCTCGGACCGTCTTTCCGAGGATCTTGTGGGAGCTGAGGCCTTCGAGCGCACCGACCAGATCGCGGTCGAACTCAACACCAAATTCATCCACGAAAGACGCCCGGGGTGCTCGCTCGCTGGCAATATGCCATTTCGCAAAGACCTGCTCGACGCGGACTCCAATGAGCTTGTCGCGCGGAATTGTGTTCAGCGCAACGCGCAGACCGAAATCAATCTGGAGCCACCGATTTTCGAGCTTCTGCCATGCGTGGCCGAAGCTAAGCACGAAAGTATTCGGCCCGCGGCGAACGATAAGCAGGCCGGCTGGCGACTGCGAAGTGAGGACAAGTCCAGCCGAATCCTGAAGCGCTCCCCGCACCACTCCGACCCACGCGGGCTCGCCGCTGGCCGACGGAAGTGGAATAAACTCACCGTCGAGCGGCTCGGCCAGAGGACGAACATCTCGGCCCGGCTTGATGTCCGCGTCGAAGGCCGCCACTTGATCGGCCTTTAGGAGATAGATCGTCAACCCGAGTTTTGTATCGGCCACGAGGACACCCCAGAACTGAGGATGGGGGAGAGTAACCTACTGGTTGATTGTGCTCGGCGTTAGCCCACACGGTCTAGGGGCACGGAGGGGCCGAAGTCGAGGACGATATTGGCCGGTTAGGCACGCCATTGCAGTTGCTTTGCCGCGAGGGTCCTTGGTAAGTCGCAGCAGCAATACAATCATCCTAGTCTTGTCCGGTTTTCGTCGATTGAACGCCTAGATTCCAACCAGGTGGTCACTTCTGGACTGCAATTGTCGGACCAGGAATTGGCGTGTACCATGCACTGGTGGCTGATTGGGCCGGATGGGGATCGAACCCGCGACTTACATACGACAGCCTAGGTCTGTGTCACCCTCCAGAACTAGCGATTCAATCCGGTGAATCAGTACTTTGAGAGTCGACGACCGGGGTGCCAAGTCTGCAAGCATTAAACTTGGGAACCTGGAAAGAGTTCCGGCTTGAGTTGCCGGATTTGACGAACGAAATTTCCATCAATCAGATCGTATCGCACCAATTCGCCGATGTATTTTATGAACAACATGACCTCCGACTCGGACTCAGAGAAGGCATTCTTCGCATTGCTCGAGAGAACCAGTGCACACGGAGCAGTAAGGTCGAGGCAGATTAGGACGCTAGATCTGATTTGCTTGCGCTGCTCGCTTGATGTGAAGACGTAATTTACCCTCTCATCAAAAGTGTCCTTCACGACT